>CEOI01004336.1_pt1 | contig 18575 bp, 12 predicted proteins | sample 530351 | NCBI WGS metagenome assembly CEOI01 (sample SAMEA2619962, study PRJEB7988) | marine metagenome | biome: marine biome (ENVO:00000447); feature: deep chlorophyll maximum layer (ENVO:xxxxxxxx); material: "saline water (ENVO:00002010), including plankton (ENVO:xxxxxxxx)" | depth 17 m | reverse complement strand
CTATTTCGGGGTGCCTTCGGGCACCCCTTTTCTTTAATTAATTTTTTTTTGCCCCTCTAAATCTTTAAACAACAATCTCAAAAAAAACCTATTCTTTATCTTTATTTCGAACCTAAATAAAGGCAGGTGGGAGAGGTTTATTCTCTTGTCCATCTTACTCAAGATTTTATAGTGGAGAGTCAAAAATACTCCCACATTTAACATATTTTAGGAGGATAAAACTTTGAGTAGAATTAGTATTTTAAACGCTAGTGCAGAAGATTTTGCATTGGAAATTGTTTCATCAGCACCAGTTAATGGTTCTGTTGGAGATAACGAAAACGGTCGTCTTGTAAAGTACGGCACACACATTTATGTCTGGTGTGACCACCAGGGCATTTGGGCAAAGTTTGCAAATGTAAGTGATTTTACATCACTTGAGACAAGACTTTCCCAGCAGGAAGACGCAAACGACGCAGACGTTTTGTCACTTGAGGGAATTGATTCTTCATTGGAGTCAAGAATCTCATCAGAAGAAGTTGCTAGAGCATCTGCTATTACATCAGCAAATGCTAGAGCAGTTGCTATTGAAGGTTCACTTGAGTCTCGCCTCTCAACAGAGGAAGTTGCAAGAGAGGCAGATGTAGACGCAGAAGAGTCAAGAGCACTTATCGCAGAAGCATCAGTTGACGCAAAACTTTCAACAGCAAAATCTGACAGAATCGCAGCAGTTGATTCACTTCAGACAAGAGCAGAGGCAGCAGAGACTTCACTTGAGACTAGATTGTCAGTAGAAGAGTTTGCAAACTGGTCTGCTACTTTATATGATGGAACTGTACCTATTTCAGACGAAGAGTACCTTCGTGGTGCAATGGATTCTGCTATAGCGGCAGATATCGCTTCAGCAACTGCGGATAGAATAGCAGGGGATGCTTCACTTGAAACTGCCATCTCAACAGAAGAGGCAAGAATCAGTGCAATCCTTCACGCTTCTACAGCAGACAAGGACTCATTCGCAGAGATTGTTACTCACATCAACGCAATTGACTTGGCACACGATACACAGACTTCAACAGAGATTGCTTCACTTGCAGCAGACATTGTTTCAATGGAATCATCTTTGGAAGGTATTGACGATTCATTGGAACTTCGACTTTCGAACGAAGAAGACGCAATGGCATCAGGCGATGCTTCATTGACAACAAGATTGGCAACTGAAGAGGGTGCAATGGCATCAGGCGATGCTTCATTGACAACAAGATTGGCATCAGAAGAATCAGCAAGACTTGCTGCTGATAATTCTCTTGGTGGAAGAATGGGCGTTGAAGAGGTTGCTATGGCATCAGATGATGCATCAATCGAATCAAGACTTTCAACAGAGGAAGATGCAATGGCAGCAGGTGACTTGTCACTTGAAACATTGTTGTCTGGCGACGCTTCAGACAGAGCATCTGACGATTCATCAATCGAGACAAGAATGTCCGAAGAAGAGTCAGCAATGCTTTCAGCAGTTGCTTCAGAAGAAGCAGAAAGAATTGCTGGAGATGCTTCAATTGAGTTATTGATTTCAGCAGAAGAAGTTGCTAGAGCAGCAGCAGACGTTTCGTTGACAACAAGAATGTCAAACGAAGAGGACGCTATGGTTGCAGCAGATGCTTCACTCGATTTGAGACTTTCAAGCGAAGAAGCAAACGAAGTAGCAGACAAGGGTTCCCTTGAGACACGTCTTTCAAACGAGGAAGATGCAATGTCAGCAGGCGACTCTTCAGTCGAGACAAGATTTTCAAATGAGGTCTCAACAGAAAAGTCAAGAATTGATGCAATTCTCGATTCAGCAGACGCTGACAAGGATACATTTGTAGAACTTGTTTCCTTTATTACAGAATTTGACGTAGACGCTGATGACCAGTTGGCATCTTATCAGGTGGTTATTGATTCAAGAATTTCAGCGGAAGAGTCGAACATGGCAGCAGGTGATGCTTCACTTGAAGCAGAACTTTCTTCAAAGATTGTTGAAAGACAGTCTGCGATTACTTCATTGGAAACAAAGCACTCTAATGAGATTTCTACACTCGCAGCATCAATTGATTCTGTCGAGGTTAGAGAAGAAAACAGACACCTTAGAGTTGACTTCGGTGGAACAACACCAGTTACTTCATTCACAGTATCTGGTTCACAGTTCCCAGCAGGATTTAAGATGGATGAGCATGGTATGGTTCAGGTTTTCCAGGACATGGGAAGCAGTAAGTTCCGTCACTTGGTTGCACCAGTTGAGATTGACATGTCGTCTGGTAATGTTACAGTTCAACTTGGTTCGACAGCAAAGTCAGGTTTCGCAGTATTCTATATGTTTGCTGACGATGAAGGCGAGGTGAGTTCACCGAGCACAGCATCTGCTTTCCAACTTGGTGGATACGACGCATCAGAAGTCTATAGTCAGACTTCGCCTACTACAGACCAAATTGGTTATACAATTTACATGAAGGATTATGTTAATCTTGACCAGTCTGGATATCCAACGTCAATTCACTCTATGGGTTATGACTTGGGCGCAGGCGCAGAGACTAAGTGGTATTACAAGCCTGATGGCAACAGCACTTACAGCAGTTACACATACACCTTTCAAGGATATGAAAGTGGATACGGCGGTGATGATTTCAGCGCTAGTTCTATGACTGGATTGTCAGAGGGGGCAGAAGTTGCACTTTATGCCGAACTCTACGATGCAAGTGGCAACCTTGTTGCTACTGCTGGTTCAGCATCTGCTCCATTTTATGTAAATGCTCCAGCGGCATGGACAATGAGTTCGTATGCTTCAGGTATTACAGTATCACCAGGAACAGCAGACCACGGTCAGACAGTTGACGTAACTGTTACAGTTGACCTTGCAACAGCAAACGTATACAGCAGTTACTTGGAACTTAGTGGAAATAACGATTCTTACAACTACGGTTGGAATGGATATGACACGATGTGGGTGGCACAGGCATCAAGCGGTTCACCTAGTTCTTACGAGCAGGATTTGATTAATGGTTTCAACAATAATCTTTATAATCCAAACAGTTATGCAAGTGCATCGTTCCCGAACAGCACTTTGCCTGCTGCTGGTACTTATAACTTTAATGTTGTCGCTACTAACGGTACTGCTCCGTCGTCACCGACAACGTTCCAGATTACAATTATTGTAGCATAAAAAATTCAGTTTTTTAACTGATATATTTTAGGGGTGGTACCTTCGGGTACCCCCCGCTTTTTAGCGATTTTTATAATCGCAGTGTTTTTTACATTTAATAGGAGGATAAAAACACATGAGTAGAATTAGTATTTTAAACGCAAGCGCAAAGGATTTTGCAGTAGAAGTTGTAAGTTCTTTGCCATCAGGCACATCTCACGAAGATGGTCGCATTGTAAAGGCGATGAATGCACAGAACGAACCAGTACTTTACGTCTGGGACGCATCATCACTTTCATGGATTGAATTCGGTAATGCTGCCGACCTTACATCACTTGAAACAAGACTTTCAAGCGAAGAAGTAAGTCAGGATGCTGACGTTGCTTCACTTGAAGGCATTGATTCATCACTTGAAACAAGAATCTCATCAGAGGAAGATGCTCGTGAAGCAGCAGTTTCAACTGAGAAGGCAAGAGCGGAAGGCGTAGAGTCTTCACTCGAAACAAGACTTTCAGAAGAAGAAGCGGCAAGAGCAGTTGATGTTGACGCTGAAGAGACAAGAGCAATCGCAGCAGAAGGTTCACTTGATACAAAGATTTCTCAGGAAATTGTTGATAGAGAAGCAGACGTTTCATCAGAGGCATCAAGAGCAGAAGCAGCAGAAGACTCAATTGAACTTCGTCTTTCAAACGAGGAAGTTACAAGAGCAGCGGGCGATGCATCACTTACAACACGCCTTAGCGCAGAAGAAGTTGCAAGAGCAGCAGGCGATTCATCACTTGAGACACTTCTTTCAACAGAGGTTTCAAATAGAATTGCAGAAGACGGTTCACTTGAGACAGCAATCTCAGTAGAGATGTCGAGAGTAGACGCTATTCTTTCAGGCGCAGACGCAGACAAGGATTCATTCGCTGAAATCGTTACACTTGTTAACACAATCGACACAGATAACGACAACGCATTGGCAGCAGCAGTTGCTTCAATCAACACACTCCGCTCTGACGCTGAGTCATCACTTGAAGCGATTGATACATCACTTGAGACTCGCCTCTCAGGAGAGGAAGTTGCTAGAGCAGCAGGCGATTCATCACTTGAGACAAGAGTATCAAACGAGGAAGTTGCTCGTGCAGCAGCAGACGCATCACTCGATACACGTCTTTCAAACGAGGAAGACTCAAGAGCAGCAGGTGACTCTTCACTTGAGACTCGTCTTTCAAACGAAGAAGTTGCTAGAGCAGACGGTGACTCTTCTCTTACAACACGCCTCGGCGCAGAAGAAGTTGCTAGAGCAGCAGGTGACTCATCACTCGAATCTGACATCTCAACAGAGAAGGCAGCAAGAGAAGCAGCAGACTCATCACTTGAAACAAGACTTTCAACTGAAGAGGATGCTAGAGCAGCAGCAGTCTCAACAGAGAAGGCAGCAAGAGAGGCAGCAGACCTTTCACTCGAAACAAGAGTTGGTAATGAAGAGTCAGCACGTCAGGCAGGCGATGCTTCTTTGACAACAAGACTTTCAAATGAAGAAGTTGCGAGAGCAGCAGCAGATTCATCACTTGAGACAAGACTTTCAAATGAAGAAGTTGCTAGAGCATCAGACGTTTCATCACTTGAGACTCGTCTTTCAGGCGAAGAGGTTGCTAGAGCGGATGGTGATTCATCACTTGAGACAAGATTCTCAAACGAGGTTTCAACAGAGAAGGCAAGAGTTGACGCAATTCTCGCTGGTTCATCTGCTGACAAGGATTCATTTGCAGAAATCGTTGCAGTTATCAACTCACTTGAGACAGATAACGACAGCAACTTTGCAGCACACGTTCTTTCAGTAACAACAAGAATCTCAGCAGAAGAGGTTGCAAGAGCAGCAGGCGACGCATCACTCGAAGCAGACATCTCATCAGAGGTTGTTGCTAGAGATGCTGCTATCGCTTCACTTGAGACAAACCACTCAGCGCTCATCGCAGCAGAAGATTCAGCAATCAATTCACTTGAGGCAAGAGAGAACAACAGACACAACAAGATTGCGTTCTCAAACGTTGCATCACTTACAGTTGCTGGTTCATCATTCCCATCAGGGTTTGACATGACTGACCACGGTATGATTCAGTTGTTCGAAGAAGATGGTTCAGGTAACCTTCACGCTTTGGTTGCTCCAATGGAAATTGACATGACAACAGGTGATGTTACTTTCACATTTGAGTCAGCAATCTCAGGTGTTGCAGTCTTCTATTCATTCGCTGATGACGAAGGTACAGTAACAGTATAATTTGCCTTTAAGCAACTATACAAATAAAAACTGAATAGTTTTTGGGGGGGGTTTTTACCCCCCTTTTTTTTATTCTATCAAAATTGGCGTTTCACGCTCTATAAGACTATTTATTAAAGAAAAACCCCGACTTTTTCATAATTAACGCACTAAAGTGAGGAGAAAGACTAAATGTCTAATTTACTAGAGCAAGCACTTGTTGACGCAAAGGCACTAAAAGAAGCGGCAGTCAAGAGTGCAGAAAATGAATTACTAGAGAAATATGCGGATGAAATGCGTTCAGCAGTTTCTCGTCTACTTGAGCAAGAAGAAGGACAACTTGATGAAGAGATGGCAATGGGTACCATGTCCCCAGACATGGCATCACCTGCTTTCACTGATGGTGAAAGACTTTGCCCTTGCCCAGAAGCAGATGAACCACAAGAGATTGACTTCGCTCAATTAAGAGCAGCAATCGAGGCAGAAGAAGAAGAAGCAGGAATGGATATGGGAATGTCTGACGAAGAACCTGCTTTAGAACCTGCTGGTGACGAAGAAGAATTAGAACTTCAGGAAGAAGAATTAGAACTTCAGGAAGAAGAAGAAATTTCACTTGGCGAAGAATTAGAAATCGTCGAAGAAGATGAAGAAATTAATCTCGAAACCCTTGAGATTGACCACCAACCAGAGCGACAAGACATTATTTCTATTCCTTTGGAAGAAGTAGAAGAGGTAGAAGAAGTTGCGTTAACTCTTGACGAAGAGGAAACAGAGCAAGTTCAGACCCCTACTCTTACCGAGGAGGAAGAAATGATTCAAACTCTCACAGCACGCAATGCGGAGTTGGAAGAGGAAGTTGCTCAGTTGCAACGTCAAACACAGGGTTTTGATGTTCGACAGCAGAGATATCGTTCTGCTATCGACAAAATTACACAGCGACTTGCGGAGGTTAATCTCTCCAATGCTAAGTTGCTTTATACGAATCGCATTCTGAATAATGCCTCTTTGAATGAGCGACAAAGAAATGAAATTGTCGAGTCCATTACGGGTGCTGGTTCTGTTGAAGAAGCGAAAACAATTTTCGAGACACTTCAAAACACAATGTTGAGTAGCGAAACTCCTAAGAGGTCAGCACCAAATACATTGAGTGAAGCAGTAAAGAAGAGCGTTTCGCCATTTGCTTCAAGAGGAAATATCCCTCAGAAGCAGACAGATACATTCTCGAAGAGAATGCAGCAATTGGCTGGAATTAATAATTAAAGACAAAATAAATCATTCGGAGGTAATATAAATGTCTATTTTACAAAATCTTACAGAAGGTGTCGTTAATCGTGACCTCTCTAAGGAAGGTGAGGCTATTCTCAACAAGTGGGAAAAGACTGGTCTTCTCGAAGGTCTCGAAGGCGATTTCCACAGAAATCAAATGGCGGTTCTCCTTGAGAACCAGGCGAAGGAACTCCTTCGTGAATCAAACACAATGGCAGGCGGCGACGTAGAAGGGTTCGCAGCAGTTGCTTTCCCAATCGTTCGTCGTGTATTCGGCGGTCTTTTGGCACAGAAACTCGTTTCTGTTCAACCAATGAGTCTTCCATCAGGTCTCGTTTTCTTCATGGACTTCGTGAAGCAAGCACCATCAGCATCTCGTGACGGTCAGTTGGCAGCAGAAGAACCATCAGTATACGGCGGTTCCAAGGTTGCTAAGGGAATTCTCGACGGTGTTAACTTGAACCCAGATGTTCTTCCTGCTCCTCAGTTCCAGAACCTTGTTCACGGACACTCAGCAGCAAGAGGTGTTCACTCATTTGGCGAAGACACTGCAATCACAGCAGCAGATACTGTTGTTCTTAACGGCGCAGTTTCAGACGCAGACGCTCTTTTGATTGACTTCGACGCTGACTTGCTTGCAATCACAGACAGTTCACAAGTTAAAATCGTTGAGGTTGACCTTAGTGTAGCAGGCGACAATGGTTGTGCAGGTCACCCACTTAATGGCACGGGCGACTTGAGAAGACTTATCGGTAAGGACGCTCGTCACGTATCAGCAGGTACAGTTACAGCGGCAAGCGGTGCAGTTACTCAGTTTAATGTTGTTCGTCGTTTGAGCAAGATTGAGGGTACAACTCTTACTCTTTTCCTTTTGGGCGCAGCAGGTGCTCCAGCAATCGCTAAACCAGGTGCAGGTGTTGAGCACTTCATCGAATACGCTATGGCAGACAACATCACAGAGGGCGGTGCTCTTGGTGCAGTTGTTGGTTCAGAGGCATGGGAGATGGAAGGTTCATCAGCACTTCCTGAAATCGCAATCAAGGTTGATTCATCAGCAATCACTGCTGTTACACGTAAGTTGAAGGCGTCTTGGACACCAGAACTTGCTCAGGACTTGAATGCATATCACAACCTCGACGCAGAGGTTGAGTTGACTGGTATTCTTTCAGAGCAGATTGCTTTGGAAATCGACCAGGAAATTCTTTCAGACCTTATCGCAGGTGCTTCAGCATCTAAGTTGTACTGGTCACGTCGTCCAGGTCTTTTCGTTAACCGATTGACTGGTGCTGACGCAACATCATTGGCTTCACCTCCTGACTTCACAGGTTCAGTAAGCGAATGGTACGAGACTCTCATTGAGACTATCAATGACGTTTCAGCAGACATCCACAGAAAGACTCTTCGTGGTGGTGCTAACTTCTTGGTTTGTGGACCAGAGGTTGCTAACATCCTTGAGTTCACCAGTGGTTTCCGTGCATCAGTCACTCACGACGATGCAACTGGTTCAGTTGGTGCTGTTCAAATCGGTTCAATCAACAAGAAGTGGGACTTGCACGTAGACCCTTACTTCCCAAGAAATGTTATCCTTGTCGGTCGCAAGGGTGGTTCATTCCTTGAGAGTGGTTTCGTATACGCTCCTTACGTACCGTTGCAGGTTACTCCTACAATCTTCAACCAAGACGACTTCACTCCACGTAAGGCAGTGATGACTCGTTACGGTAAGAAGATGGTACGACCTGACATGTACGGTCTTGTTATCTGTCGTGACCTTGAGGGTTAATCAAGACAGTAACGATTAGAGTTTGACTCTAACAAAGGAACCCCTTCCGTTTTCTTCGGTTGGGGTTTTTTTGTATCTCATAAACTACTTACTATGAGAAAATGCGGAGGATGCCCTAAATGGCGAAACCAACCCTTACACCAGCACAAACAACGAGTGTTATTGTCTTACCTGAAAACTATACAGTTCCAGGTGCAGGGGCAGAAAAAGACGCACTTATTAGTTCATTTCCGTTTGGCATCTACGCCAATGTAGATTATTGGTTCGATGGAAATGGAGATGCAGACGAAACACAAGTAGATACTTTCCTTCAGGGCGCTGCTGACCAAGTTGCTTATACATATAGAAAACTCGGTGGCGATGTTCTAGATATCGAACTCACAAAAGAACAGGTCTTTGCTGCTTACGAAGAGGCAGTATTAGAATATTCTTATATCTTGAATATTCATCAAACAAAGAATACACTTTCCAATTCCTTGGGTAATTCAACTGGTTCATTTAATGAAGACGGCGCAATTACTGAGGACACTGTTGACAACACTGTTGTGAACAAGAAGACACACGTATCTCTTAAATATCCAAGATTTGACTTCGCCTACGCTAGAAGAGTAACAGAAGGTATTTCAGAAGAAGTTGGAGTTGGAGGGTCTACGACGGTATACTCGGCATCTATTGATATCACAGACGGAGTTCAGGATTATGATATCCAAGCGGCGATAACTTCTGACGCAGACTGGCAAGCAGCGCTCGGATTCACAGGAGCATCAGATGCTAACAAGATTCTTGTTAAAAAAGTATTCTATAAAACACCTAAAGCAATGTGGTCTTATTATGGTTACTATAACGGTGTAAACGTTTTAGGCAACCTTTCAACTTATGGTCAGTATGCTGATGATTCAACTTACGAGATTGTTCCAGTGTGGCACAATAAGATGCAGGCAAAGGCATATGAGGAATCTCTCTATGTGAGAAGTTCACATTACTCGTATGAGTTGAGAAACAATAAATTAAGATTATTCCCAGTTCCAACTGGAAACGGATACCCAGAGAAGGTATGGATAGAGTTTGTTTACCCAAGAGATACTTGGTCAGACGATGCACAGGACGGTAATGTTGGTTCAGACGGCGTGAATAACATGAATACAATGCCTTTGCAAAATATTCCTTATAAGAATATTAACTCTATTGGTAAGCAGTGGATTCGTAGATTCGGTCTTGCACTTGCTAAAGAGATGCTTGGTCTTGTTCGTTCAAAATTTTCATCTATTCCGATTCCAGGAAATGATATTTCAATGAATGGTGATGCACTTGTATCAGCAGGCAAAGAAGAACAAGAGGCACTTCGAACAGAACTGAAGGAAACCCTTGATGAATTAACTTATACGAAACTTCTTGAGTCTGACGCTGAGACAGTTGAAAACTCGAATAGAATCATGACGCAGATTCCAAATGCGATTTTCACAGGATGAGGAAATAAATAATGTCTGATGAATGGTCACAACCAGAAGCACCTCCACCACCAATGTTCACAGGTAAAAAAGAACGTGACTTGGTAAAGCAGGTAAATGACGAACTTATCGAGAGGGTAATAGGGCAAACTATTGTTTATTACGCAGTCGATATTAAAAGGTCCAACTTCCATCCTCTTTACGGCGAGGCAATAGAAAAGACTTATCTTCCACCCATCAGGGTTCATGCTCTTGTAGAAAAGGGCGAGACAGATAGAACTTTTAGCAATTATGGGGTTGACAAGATAAGTAATATTGTGGTACACTTTCACAAAAGAAGGTTGACAGAGGACCAAGACTTGTTTGTTCGTGAGGGTGACTTTATTCTTTATGACAACCAACATTATGAGATTTCAGAACTGTCTCAACCAAGATACCTCTTTGGTCAAGAGGGGCACAAGTTCGAGATAACAGCAACTTGCAGAAAGGCAAGAGAGGGTTCATTTGATGGCAGATAAGGATTTGAAAGAAATCGACATCGCACCTAGTACTCTGGAAGATGTGGACCAGGCAACTTATAATTGGTTGAACGGTAAACTGGACGTAAAGACAACTACCAATAAAGGTTTTAAAAAGGTGCCAGTCCAATGGGTTGCTGGAGAGAAAGCATTTCAAATGAAGAGCAATTCCAACCTTAGAGATTCTTCGGGCGCTCTTATTATGCCACTGATAACACTAGAGCGCTCTTCAGTCGTCAAAGACCCTGCCAGAAAAGGCAGCGCCTACGGCAACATTCCTAATAGAAGAGATAATAAGGGCGGCGCAATAACAGTTGCTAAGAGAATAAAACAAGATAAGACTGGAAATTTTGCTAATGCTAGTTCTAAACAGAAGAAGGGTAAGTTAAATTTTAGAACAAGAAAGCAGGAAAAGGTGGTGTATGAGACTATCACTATTCCTATGCCTGTATATGTTGAGGTCACTTACACCATTTCTTTAAGAGCAGAATATCAGCAGCAAATGAACGACATGGTTCACCCTTTTATAACAGAACCAGGCGGCACCAATTATCTTACAGTTCAAAATAATAATCATTCATATGAAGCGTTCTTAGAGAGCGACTTTGCACTGGAGAACACTGTGTCCGACATGCAAGGTGAGCGTAGTTATGAGACTAAGATTCAACTAAAAGTTCTTGCACCTCTTATTGGAGATAGTGTGAATCAAGAGAGTCCAAAGTATATAAAGAGAGAGTCTGTTGTTGACGTAAAGATAGCAAGAGAGACAACAATCCTAGACCCAGACTTTAAACCTGAAAGATTATCTTAATTCCTTATAATAAAATAACAATCAAAAAATGAGTTTGGGACTATTAAAGACTATTTATTAGAGAAAAGAAATGCCCTCAAAGGGTTTAATAATGTAAATTCATTTTTATTCAAGGAGAAATAAAAAATGTCCGTAAAGAGTTTTAAGTTCGTTTCACCTGGCGTTTTCGTTAACGAGGTGGACAATTCGCAGTTACCAAGACTGCCAGAAGATATGGGACCAGTTATTATTGGTCGTGCAGAAAGAGGACCAGGAATGGTTCCAGTAAAGATTGAGTCATTCTCTGAGTTCGTTGAAACATTTGGCGAACCTATTGCGGGTGGTCAAGCAGACGATGCCTGGAGACAGGGAAACAGACTTGGACCAACTTACGGTGCATTCGCTGCTCAGGCATACTTGAAGAATGGTTCACCAATTACCTTTGTTCGATTATTGGGCGAGGCAAATGCAGACGCTGCCGTCGGCGGCGAAGCAGGTTGGTCAATGACTAAGGCATGGGGTATCAAAGTTGACGACGATGGTGATTCATCAGATGGTCACCTTGCTGCGATTTTTTATACAGAAGATTCATCAACTCCAGTTGTTGGTATGAGCGGTAGTGACATTCGAATTGAGATTCCTCAACCAGATGCACCTGCCACTCCAGGTACTTCAGCAACATCTGAGTTGACCTTTAACAGTCTCTTTGTTGCTGCAAACCTCAACGGCGCTGCTAACTTTAAAATCACCATCGAAAAGGCGACTGGCGCAGCAGGTGATAATATTGATGTTGTTTTTGACAACACTACTGCATCAGACGACTTCACTTCGCCTACCTTGACCGTTGGTACGCAGGGCATCGGCGATGGAGACATTGTAGATTTGGTAGAGAAAATTAAGGGTGCTATCAATGCAAACTTGGCAGTCTCTGCTACAAGCATCGGTAGAATTATTACTCTCGTGAAGGACGACGCTGAATTGACCACTAATTTCACAAACTTAACGGGTACAAATGCTGCCTCAATCGCAGTTGAGACAGACACCACAGAGGGAACAAACGCAGTAGCAGGTGCTGGTGTTGATAACAAACCTTATATTGTTAATTTTGATAGAAACTCTAAGAAGTACATCAGAAGTGTTTTGAATACGAATCCAACACTCGTTAACAGCAGAATTACAGACGCTCCTGAGACTCACTTTCTCGGTGCAACTTTCGACCAGTTCATTGAAAATGAATTAATAGGAAATGTTAACGCAGCGGAACTTGTTGCACTCGGAGCAGCATACGAATCTCACAGAGCAAGCGCATCACCTGCTTCTACTCCTTGGGTTCGTTCACAGTTCATGGGGAGTGTCGCAGACCTTACGAGTGACTTGACACCAGAAGACTTAACAAAACTTTTTAAAATTCACACATTGTACTCAGGTTCTTGGGAACAGAAGAATTTTAAAATTTCTATTACAGATGTAAAGGGTCCATCAAATGATTTCGTGAAGTATGGAACCTTCACTGTTCTTGTTCGCAAGGCAAGTGATACAGATGCTTCACCTGTCGTTTATGAGAGATTCTCGAATGTGAATCTTGACCCAACTTCATCAAGATATATCGCCGCAGTTATTGGTGATATGAAGATGGAGTGGAGAGATAATGAAAAGCGATATGTTCATGTAGGTGAACATGCCAATCAATCACGATTTATTCGTGTTGAAATGGCGTCTGACGTTGACGCAGGGGCAGCAAACCCAGAACTTCTTCCGTTTGGTTTTGCACTTCCTAGCAGAACGGACTTGCCACAGTTTGTTTTGAGAGCAGGAACTGCTTCTGATACAAAACTTTCTTCACCAACTGATGCTTGTTTCGGTATTACGACTGATAGACCAGATGCTCTCGGGCGATTTGATGAGTCTTATCAGGACATCGTAAGACCTCTTCACGGTACGGATACAATGGCAGAGGGTACTGCATCTTCAGATTTGTTCTCTCTGGACTTGATTGCTGCTAGTGGAGCAAATGCGACTTTCACAGCAGGGTCTCTTAACGCTAGAACATCAATCAACGGTGGAACAGGAGCAACTTACGAGTCAGTGCTCGACGCTGGATTCGACAAGTTCACCATGCCATTGTTTGGCGCTTTTGACGGATTAGATATTAAGGAGATTGAACCATTCTGTGATGATATTACAGCAGGAAATACTCCGCTTACCAACTATGCTTACAATTCAATCTCTAAGGCAATTGATGTTGTCTCAGACCCAGAGGTTGTAGAGTGTAACTTGATGGCGATACCAGGTGTTGCTACAGCGGGACTTACTGGCAAACTTGTTTCTATCTGTGAGGCAAGAGGCGATGCTCTCGCTGTCATTGACTTAGAGAACGATTATAAACCTCGTGGTTGGGACACAAGTGCTGAGTCATCGAGACTTCCACAGGTTTCTCAGGCAGTCTCTTCCTTAAAGGCGAGAGGTTTGAGTTCTAGTTATGGTTGTGCTTTCTTCCCTTGGGTACAGGTGACTGATGACATTAATAACCGAAAAGTTTGGATGCCACCTTCTGTCGTTGCTCTTGGAACAATGGCATCATCAACGAAGAAGTCTGAACTTTGGTTTGCTCCTGCTGGTTTCACTCGTGGTGGACTTTCAGCAGGTGCAGGTGGTCTTCCTGTTTCACAGGTTAGATTACGCCTCAACTCAAAGGAAAGAGATGCGCTTTATGAAGCAAACATTAACCCAATCGCACAGTTCCCAGCAGAGGGTATTGTAGTATTCGGTCAGAAGACGCTTCAAGTTACTCCTTCGGCACTTGATAGAATCAACGTTCGTCGTTTGATGATTCACGTAAAGAAAGAGATTTCTAGAATGGCAGCAACAACTTTGTTTGACCAGAATGTAAAGGCGACTTGGAACAGATTCAAGAATAAGGCAGAACCTTTCCTTGATTCAGTTCAGACTCGCTTCGGTTTGACAGAATATAAGATTGTCCTTGATGAAACAACGACAACGCCAGAGTTGATTGACAGAAACATTATGTACGCAAAGGTTTTCTTGAAACCTGCTCGTGCAATCGAGTTCATCGCAATCGACTTTGTTATTACTAACACAGGCGCATCGTTCGAGGACTAATAAAATAAAACTAGGCAGGATAATAAGATTCCTGCCTAGTTATTACAACATTACTTTTTATAGGAGATTAAAATTATGGCATTTTGGTCAGACGCATCAGGGTACGAACCTAAGCGAGCATATAGATGGATTTTATACATCAACGGAGAAGACTTGGACAACATTGAGGATTTGACTATCCCTGCTTATACAATCAAGAAGGTTTCGAAACCATCTTTTACTGTAACTGAATCTTCACATCAGTTTCTTAACCACACATACTACTACCCAGGAAGAGTAGAGTGGAGCACAATTTCTTTTACGCTTGTGGACCCTGTAAGTCCAGATGCTGCTGAGAAGTTGAACAAGATGATTTCAAACGCAGGATACATTCCAGGCGGTTCACCTGATGACTTCGAGACAATGAGCAAGTCTAAGTCAATGAAAGCACTTGGTAAGGTGAGAATTTCACAACTTGATGCTGATGGTATCGAGGTTGAGGAATGGACTCTTCACAATGCTTGGATTAAGGATGTTAAGTTCGGCGAACTAGATTATTCTTCTGATGACATGGTTGAGACAGAAGTAGAACTTCGTTTCGATTATGCTACTCACAGTTCAGAGTAATCTTAATAAAAAGTTCTTTACATTCTAATAATTTTATTCTATAATAAACCTACCATATTAAAGAAAGAAGGTGTTTATGCGAAATAACGAAGAAAGATTGGGGGCAAAAAAGTCCCCTTCTTCTCCTGCTGCAACGCAAGCAGCAAGCACTGGTCCAGCACCATTGGACTTTACCAGACCCACAACCATTGTATCACTTCCATCAGGTGGTAAGTTTTATGGGGAAGGTCATTCACTTCACGGTCAAGATACAATCGAGATTCGCCAGATGACAACAGCAGAGGAAGAGATTCTAACTAACAGAACTCTTCTTCAAAAGGGTGTCGCACTGGATAGATTCTTGGAAAGACTAATGATTGATTCTAAGACAAAGGTTGATGACCTTTTGATTGGTGACAAGAATGCAATATTGATTCAGGCGAGAATTGATGGTTATGGTCCAGAGTATGCAACAACTGTTGCTTGTCCTGTCTGTACTGCCACGGGAAAGCATTCATTTGATTTAAATGAAGTTGTCGGCAATACTGGCGTTGAGTTTGTTGACACAGATTCAATAACAAATACGGGAAACAATACTTTTATCACAACTCTTGACAACGGATGGGAAGTTGAGTTTCGTGCCCTAACAGGCGCTGATGAAAAGAAACTTCTTCAATCAAATGCGAACAGGAAGAAGGCAGGGTTGGAAGAAACTCCAATTCAGGACCAGTTGCGAGCGTTGATTGTTTCAATATCAGGTCACACAGATTCTGGTACTATAAACAAAGCAGTTCAACATATGACTGGTAGACAGTCAAGAGCGATTCGGGATGCTTATGCCCAAGCAGTACCGAATATAGAAATGAAGGGCGAAATCACTTGTGGTCAGTGTGGCACGACTACTGAATTGGAGGTTCCGCTTAGTGCGGACTTCTTTTGGTTTAAGTCCTGAATACATGGAGAAAGTCTATGAGGCGTTCTTCTTTTTGAAATATCATGGAGGGTGGAGTTTCATGGAAGCATATAATCTTCCAGTCGGACTTCGAACTTGGTTTGTCGAAAGATTAGGCAAGCAAATAAAGAAAGAGAATGAAGCAATAGAAAAATCTTCTAAAAGAAAATAAATCAAGACCAAGCGTAAAACCTTGGTCTTTTTTTTGGTCCTATAATTATGTTGTAAGGTTGTCGGGAGAAGAAAAAAATGAGTAAAAATGAGAAAAAAAGACAAGAGTCTAAGCGAAACCTAAAACGACTAAAAAATAAATTAAATAAAATGGACGAGGCAAGAGAAGTTTCAAAACAACCTCAGTCTTGTCTCTCTGCTATCATTTCTAAGTTATTTAGAAAAACAAACTAATTACCAGAGAATACTTTTATTACGAGGTACTATAATGAACGAAAATAACGAAATTACTCCAATTGAAATTGATTTGACTGCTGGTAGAAATAATCAAGTAAATGAGATTTGGTTACAACTCTTTGGTTCAGCAATCCAGACAATTCTTAGAACAATGTTTGGTGGAAGTTCTATACCAGTAAAAATTAAGGGAAATAAGGAAGAGATTGCTTCTTTCGCTAAGACTATTGGTCGAGAGAAGAAGTATATGAAATCCGTTGCAAAACACGGACTAAATGACCCAAGGGTCTATAAAGATAAGTTCAAACTAAGAAAGGCAATTGCCAAGTTTGAGAGAACGACGGGTATTAAGTATCCGTTCAAGGGATAAGACTGAATAAATGTCAGAAGAAAACAGAAGACTCTTAGAAGGATTAGAAATTCTGAAGCGACAGCAAAGTCTTCAGAACGATATTAATTCAACACAAGAGGAGCGCCGTGAACTACAAAAGAAAATCATTCAGGCGCAGCAAGATATAAATAAGGCAAAACTTCAGTCAAAGGATATATCTCAGGAAGAATATGACACTCTAATCAAGAAAATCAAGTCTCAAGAAGAAGAGATTTCTAAAATTGATACGAAGAATGAGAAGATTAAGCAAGGATTAGAGGCACTCAAAGAACAAGAAAAGATTCAAAAAAGACTTGGCGATGCCGTAGGCGGTCTTGCCAATAAATGGCGAGGTGGAATTCTTGAATCAATCCTCGACACTGGTGTAAACACAGAACACCTTGCAGAGCAGATGGCAGAACTTGCCAATCCAATAAACATTGTAGGCACAGCACTCTCGATGGTGATTCAGTCTACAATTGCAGCAGTAGTCCAAGCAAGTGATTTACGAGCGCAATATGTCGGAGCAACAGGAGATATTGCAGGATTTCAATCCGAAATAATTGACGGCGCAGCAGGAGTATCTCAGTTCGGCGTTGGCATGGCAGAGATGACCAAATCAACGATAGCACTTCGAGACTCGATGAGCACGTTTACAACCCTTTCCTCAGAAACTAGAAACGCAATGGCAGCAACCGCTGCCTCTTTTGAAAACCTTGGCATTTCCTCAGAAGAGACTGCCAGGAATATGCAAACGCTTCAAATGTCGTTTGGAATGACAGGTACACAAGCACTTGAAACACAAAAAGATTTTGTGAAAATGGCAAAGGGCATCGGTGTTCCGATGAACCGCTTATCAAAAGACTTTGCATCAAATGCCTCTGCTTTCGCTGCATATGGCAAAGCAGGAACAAGAGTGTTTATAGAATTATCCAAGACAGCAAAGTCAACTGGTTTGGAGATGACCGATTTGCTGTCTATTACTCAGCAGTTTGATACTTTTGAGGGAGCAGCGGATTCAGCAGGTAAATTAAATGCTTTGTTGGGAGGTCCATTTTTAGATTCAATGCAACTTTTAACGGCAGAGTCGGAAGCACAAAGAGTTGCTATGCTTCAAAATTCTATTCAGATGTCTGGAAAATCTTTTGATTCTATGTCTAAGTTTGAAAAGATGGCAGTTGCGAATGCGGCAGGCATCAGCGACATGGGCAAGGCAGCAGCATTTTTCAGTGAAAAAGCAAGAGCACAAGCAAAAGCAACAGACGGCATGGCGATGTCTCAGGAAGAATTAAATGAACTCCAAAGACAAGCAACCACTGTTTCTCAGGACTTTGGACTTATTATGCAACAAATGGCAGTGTTTGTTGGACCACTCGTGAGTGGATTAAAGTTTGTCACCAAATATCTTAGGATGATGTTCGACGGAATTAACAATCTTTTAGGTGATTTTGGACCATTTACTAATGGTATTCTCGTCGTCGCAGGAGTTCTCGGTGGATTGTATTTGGCACTTAAACTGGCAGGAATGGGACTAAGAGCATTTTTCAGCGGAGCGGAAACACAAGGAAACGGTCTTTTAAATACTTTTAGGCAAGTAGGTACAGGTATTAGAAAAGTTGGCGAAGGTGTCGGCGGTGCCATGCGCTCGATGTTTCGAGGACTTGCATCTGGCATCAGGTCCGTGTTCTCTGCGATAACTTCCTCAATTGTGCCTATGTTGACAGCAGTAGGGTCTGGCATCGCCGCAATGGTGAGGGCAATTGGTTCAATTCCACCAAAGGCAGTAGGTATTTTTGCCTTAGTAGCGCTATCCATCGCCGCCATCGCTTACACTGCTGCAATGTTAGTCAACTCATTTACAAAACTCATGTCACTCATAATCGACAACTTGGAGAAAATTCCAGAGTTGACTATGGGACTTGTTCAAATGGGTACGGGTTTCTTT
>CEOI01011779.1_pt1 | contig 18806 bp, 32 predicted proteins | sample 530351 | NCBI WGS metagenome assembly CEOI01 (sample SAMEA2619962, study PRJEB7988) | marine metagenome | biome: marine biome (ENVO:00000447); feature: deep chlorophyll maximum layer (ENVO:xxxxxxxx); material: "saline water (ENVO:00002010), including plankton (ENVO:xxxxxxxx)" | depth 17 m | reverse complement strand
ATAATACTATCTTTCCTTGTTTGTTATCAATCTTAAATTGTGAAGCTAGTGTAGCGGCTATGTATGTTTTACCACTACCAGCAAGACCTAATCCTACTGTAACTGTTTTTTCTTTTATTGAGTTTATGTAAAGACTCTGCTGTAAAGATAACGGCTCTAGTTTAATACTGTTGCTGCTACGATTATTCTTTGTCTTGCTCAATCTCTACGCCCTCTTTGGTGAATGTAAGTGTAACCTTTTCTTCTGACTGTTCTAGTAACTGCATAGCCTTATCAAGCAGTTCATAAAGCTGCTCATCATAGTCTATGTGGGTCTTTGCTTCTTTCCAGACAATGTACATATCAGGCAAGAAAAACAAAACAACAGTACAGAACACCCCGAGTCCTGCTGCTATCCAAACTATCTCGCTAAATATCTCTAACATTTTAAATCCTCTAACGATTCAAACGACTCAACAACTTCCTGTAGAAGCTCTAGTTTTCTCTCTGCTGCTTGTTCGTTTAGGTTGTGGCTACTCATGTAGCAGTTGACATTATTTATTGTAGTATTGAGGACATTTGCTATATAAGATACAGGCGCTCCGTATGCCTTTAATTCTATAGCTAGTGCCCTCTGGTCTACAGTCCATTGTTTTCTAGGTCTAAGTTTTAATCTTCCCACACAGTGCCCTTTTGATACATCTGCATGGCTGTATTTAAAGAGCAATTATAGCCCTTCATTATTTCCTCAAACATCTGCATAAATAGCATTAGTTACTTGCCTCCAGCTCGTCTCCCGTGAAGTATTTACAATTCCAATCCTCTAACAGTAAAAACCAACGTGGGCTACCATTAGGTGCTTTTACCACTTCGCCATCACTGTTCATCACTTTACCAGACAATAAAAAATCTTCATGTATTGGCTGTAAAATAACATCGATAACAGCGTAGTGACCGGATGGGACTATAAAAGAATCTGATTCCTTTATTTTAAAACCTGTATAGGCATAGGCAGGCGCATCGTTCTTGCAGATTAGTGGTGGGGAATATGCATTACTGTTAAAAGACAGTGTAAGCATAAAAATCAATATTAGTAATTTCATAATTACTCCTTTAGTTTAAGATCGTCTATATTCTTTAAATCACCTATCGCTAAGTTCCAGCAATCAGCCCTGAATAGAAATCCGTTCGTAGGGTCTCGGTCTCCTTTCTTACGCTCTGTTGCTTGTTTAAAATACAATTCCTTTTCTATGTAACCCAATATCCAGACTGTAGAGTAATCTCCTTTAGTCCTTGTGAATACATAGTAGTCGGTATCTTGTTTAGTGTTGTATGATGCGATAGACACGTCATACTCTGGTTTTGGTACTGACCTGCATCGTTTAGTCTTAACGTCAATAGTTTTTCCGTTAGACAAAATTAGGTCGTATTGGTAGGTATTCTTGTGATCTGCTTTTAAATATTCTGCTGTTAATATTTCACCTAGAAAGCCAGCCGTGTTTCCTGAACCACCTGAAATGCTGTTTCTCAAAGTGCCCATTTCTTGACCCATCTTTATAGCTTGCAAAAGTTGGTCGTCTGTAGGTTTTAGCTCAATCAATATTATTTCCCTATGTATAAAAAAAGACCCCTACAGTATAACACTGTAGAGGTCTTTAGGTCTAGTTTAGACTCTTGACAAGAGCTGAGGGGAACTTACTAGAAATCGGTTATTTCCTCTGGTTGACCTAGTTCTAAAACCTTAACCTTTGATAGGTAAGTGGTCAACCCGTGTGTTTTGTCTAGACCACCTTTAGCCCAAAGTAAACGTACTTTAGAGCCTCGCGGCAGTTCTTCGGAAAGTTCTAAGGCATTACCATCAGCGTCTAATACATCAATATCAAATTTAGACTTAAACTTACGTTGGTATTTACCTTCGTATTCTTTCAACTTAACGCCCATATCAGATAGTTTATCTGCTTCATCTGAATCTAGGGTAATCGTGACATTATACCCTACTGGTGCGCCTTTCCATTCGTCTTCGGTTAAGACGTTACTAAATGCAATAGTTCCTTCAACTACGTTCATTTCGTTTCTCCTATGTATGTAGTATATGGTTAGTCTTTGCTTCTATAGAATACTAAAGAAAACTTTAAGAATTGTTTAATAGATAACAAACTAAAAGATTTTCTTTGGTGTTCTATAGAAATTATAATCATATGTTTGTTATGTGTCAAGCTCTATCTCATCAATAATATCATAAAGTTCTAATTCTTCTCCGTCATAGTCATTGTCTATGCTGGTTTTGATAGATACTTTATTGCAGAAATGGCACAGGTTATCATTGTCTGTGTCTGTTAAGAGCCTGTCACACGCTTTGCACCTACTCATAACTCACTCCTAAACGCTCATTAATAGCAATGCTTTCTTCCATTCTACTTATCCTCAAGAAGTCCTCTAAAGCGTCCCTCTGATCATGGTCTACAATCATTAGATTGTTTTCAGTAGTTATAAATAAGTCCCCTGTAACGTCACAAATACTTAGCTTTAGGGGCTCCATCATTCTAATTGTATTTAAGTTTTCCATTGTTATAGTCCTCGATATATTCATCAATTGGAGTATCAAAGTATTTTAACATATTATAAGCGTCCTTGCCTTTCTCAGTGTCTATTAATCCTTTGCCTACTAATATATACGTATACTCCCACAGATCAGCAGAGAGCCCGTAGTGCCTAATATCATTAGGAATATCTACACGGGCATAGGCTTCTGTCTCTGATCGACTAAGCATATAATCAACGTGTGTGGTGTCCTTATGCACTGTTTTTAGGTCGTCTGCAAAGTCTTGCTCCATGTGAACACACTCATGGGCATACGTCTTTTCTGCTTCATACTCCAGCTCTTTCAGTTGTGAGGTACTTAGCTCCATATCTAAATCATTACAGACTAAATACAAAGTTATTTCCCCATCGTCATAATCACCCGATATAATCGCATGGTCTCCGAGCTTTACAGGCTCTTTCGGTTTCGTGTGCAGCACCTTTGCTGCTTTCCCAAAACTGTCCTGTAACAGCTCTAAAAATGTTCTTGCTTTCATTGTCTATATCCACCCCTTTAATTTAAGTTTTTTATTCTCTATCTTTACACGCCTATGCGCTCCTAAATCACGATAGCGCCTTAAAGCCATATATTCATCGCTGAAGGGCTTTTTACTGTGCATGATACCCGTGACATACCACCAAAATGAATTGCTGTCTAAGTGGCGTGTGTGAGCTCTCAGGTGGTCTTTATCTCTCAATGCTATCTTGCTCATTGTCTTAGCCTCCCCACACTATGTGCTGACCATCAAACATGCCATAAATAAGCGCACCCCATAGGACTACGCCAACAGCTACTATAAGGAAAAACTCTTTGTCAAATTCGTTTTTGTTCATCTCTCTACGCTCCTAAATTAATTGTTAATTGTTCGGGAACTTCTGCCCTTACATATTTAATATTAACGTCTACTTCATCGTGACAGTCCCAGCACTTTGCTGAATAAAGGTTGTCTACGTCTGCGGTGTCCCATGCTTGAGTATCTTCATTAAAAAAGGATTCACTAGCAAAGGTTAAATCAGTGCTACCACAATCTGAACAAGAAAAAACAGTTGCAATTATTCTTTCGTTTCTATTCATCTTTAGACCTCTTAATTATTATCATGTTGTAATATTCAGATATTATTTTAACTCTTTCTAGATCGTCAAACAACAAAGCATCACTTACATTGTCTGACCTACCATAAAGAGCTTTACCCGTCTTGCCAAATGTCAAATATTTATTTGTATTCGGATCAAACAAAATATAGTTTTTTCTCTCTGGCTCTTTCTTTGCTTCTATGGTGGTTACTGTTGCGCTCGGTGATATGCCCAGCTTAACCCTGTCTTTGAATTTTTCCATTTCTAAACCCTCTCAGCTAAAAATTAACTAACACAAATTCAACGCCTCTCGCCTTCTCAGACTCTAGCCATTCAAGATAAAACAACTCCGGTTCGTATCCGGTTTTTAGTTCTAAATCAAACAGCCTATCGCGTTCTTTTCTTATTTCTTTCTTTATACAAACTAACTCAGGCACGACAACAGGAATCCCGTTGCGGCCTGTCATATCTGGATCTTTCATTTTTAATCCTCCTTTTTTGGTGGATACATTAACCAAGCGGTGTCCTGTATAACGTCCCAGTTGACCCCGTAACACGCATCATGGCTCCGGCCTACTTCGTGCAATACTTCCCTTGCTTGATTTTCAGTTAGGTCAGGACGCGTATCGAGAACATCATCAACGTGCCAGTATATTTCAATATAATCTTTTAATTTATTTTCTTCGTTTTTCATTTTATAACTCCTCTTTTCTTATTCCTCTTAGTAATACAATACAATTAGACTAAGGGGGGTTTTCTTATTCCTCTTAGTAATACAATCAGACTAAGGGATTTCTTATTCCTCTTATCTTTATCGGTTATCAAATACATGATAAGTGTTACCAGCAAACTCCAGCTCTTCTTCACTAAAATCATAGTGGTTAAAGTGGTGTCCGTATCCGTCAGCACTTGCGTATTGCTCTTGTACATCTTCTAGCTTGTCCATTTCTAAGACCATCTTGCCTAATGCTTCAAAGCCCTCAGCGTCTTGTATAGCCTCGATAACTTCGACACTTAGATTCAACACCTCAGACAAAAAGTCAGCGTTAAAACAGCCCAGTATGTATTCATCACCGCCTAACTCTTCCTGCTGTATTTCGTCAATATTATCAGTGTCGATAAAGCGCACGTTGCTTACTTCAAAGTCATGCTCGCGGCACGTTATGGCGTTAAAAACATCACGCCAATCTGGCTGACTCGTTAAGTCCTCGCAAAATGCTTTAAGTTTTTTGATCTGTGAATATTTGATATTTGTTTGCATGGTAATTTCTCCAATATTTAATTTAAGTACTACTATTATTTACTGTAACGCTCGGCCTTGCGGATAGCGTTCTTTGATTTGTTTGGCGTTACTTCTATTACTGTTTGAACTCTGTATCGTCTGCCCTCTGTCCAGTCCTCTATCTTGCCGTTTACAATGGCTAATACATGGCCTCTGACAAAGCAGATATACCTCTTTGAGGGACTCACAGCGGCTTCTAACGTAGTGACAGTCTTAGCTAATCTGCCGCAGTCTTTATAGCTAAAGCCCATTACTCTAATACTTGATAGTATTTGGCGTGGCATACAGCCCTTGCGGTTCTTTCTGCCTAACTTTTGTAGCACTGTATGTGCTTTAATGTACGGCTGATTGGTCGCTATAGCTATCGCTTTGACTGAACAGTCATTATGCTCGTTTTTCATTTCTTGCTGTTGTAGGCAAGATTTATAATTTATAGCCATTCAATTTCTCCGGTTTGTTTGTTGGTTTACCGAAAGGCTCTGAGCGAGCCTTTGAGAAAAACAACTTATTTAATAGCGTTATTTAACTCGAATTCCATAGCGGTTATATAGCTCATCTTGCAACTCATCTATGTGCTTCGCGTATTTCTTCGCGCGTTTTAAGTATTTCTCCGCGCCTTTCGACTTGCTGTCGTCAACAGCTCGCTTGTAAAATCCATTGACTATGATTATACGATGTACTAAGGCGCCTACATCATTTGTAACTTCATTCAAGTTGTTTATAAATTCTTCAGTATTCATTGTTATTCCCTCATTAAAGTTGGTTTGTTTGTTGTTAAGTGATCTCAAGGCCACTTACTGAAGCCGTTGTTCTTATCTGTATATAATCGGATGCCCTTTCTATACGTCTTCAACGGCTTTATAAATAGCCTCCATACAGCTTTGTAAGATATAGCAGTCAGCCATGCCTAACCGCCATATGTAGCCCCTACAGAGCCGTATATTGTCTTGTGTGTGTTTGTCCAACAATGTTAAAGAGGCAAGCTCCAACTACTTATATAACCACCACTTTAGTTACTCACCCCAGTATCCAAGAGACCCCATAAGCATGGCTATGGTTAGCGGTCTAGCGTATAAAGTGGGCTTTTGCAGCGCATCTGCCAGTAGTCATATAAGTTGTTAAAGAGCGACAGTGCCTAAGCACTTGCCATATATAATGCAATGGCTGTGCCAACTTTTAAAATACTAATAAAAACAACTACTTAGGTATATTGGTCTATAATCAATAACCAGACCGATGCACCACAATAGTGCACTCAAATGTCGCATATAGACAACAATCTACATAAACCCAATAAAAACAATCAGTTACAGTGCACCAAAATAGAACACCACTTGCACCAATACAGTGCACACTATTAACAACATTGTATTTGACGCAAATAGAACAAATAGTGTCGTTTATAGATATGCAAATCACAGGTGACGTTTTCAGACCTTACCCTATACAAAGTATAAGACCATCATAAAAACCCCGTCAGCGAGCTTATAGAGCCCTTAACGGCTATCTGTGGCTTGTACTGTTGTTGTCTATCGTAAATGCGACACAGTGTTCTAAATGCGACATGTGTTGGCTTTGGTGTGCTTATGTGGTCTATATCCACAATCATAGGCATTCTCTTTTGTAAATCTCAAGAACCCTTTGGCCATCTCATGACTTCCCTAAGTATTCCGTCCATAGTGTGACTCACGGGTCACGTTGTGAATTCTAAGGTATTCTGTGGTCATTTTGTGACTGACGGGTCACGGGGGAGCCCCTCTGGTATTTACAAAAATCTGCATCTATAGTCACAAGCACATGGGAGGTAAAATTGGGAAAAGAAGGGGGTAGAACCCTTAAGAATACTTGAGAAGACTGTTGTAACGTTTAGTTATAAAGAATGTAGTAACTAAATAAAAGACGAGAAAAACGGGAGGAAGACACTAATAGACTTGACTTTAGTTAAAAAATATGTTATAATCGGTAACATAAGTGTTCTTGTGTTTAGTTCTACTTTGTTTAGTTTATAAAAACAACAACAATAAAGATTAACAAACAAGTAACATTCCAAAGAGCCCTTTAGAATCCTAAAGGGCATTTCTATGTCTTTTAAAAAGCATATTCTCTCCCATAAGTGGTCAAAGAGTTTTCTAATGTCTGAAGATAATCCCAACGAACGAAAGAAAAGGGGTAATCCTAATTTTTATAAAGGAATGCCGTCTGCCAATCCTAAAGGTCGTCCAAAAGGTTCTCTAAACAAGTACACAGAGTTGTCTAGAGAATTGATGTCTGAAAGGGGGCCAGAAATAGTCAATAAAGTTATATCTTTGGCTATGGAAGGTGATGTAGCTTGTCTTAAAATGTGTATGGATCGAATACTGCCACCACAACGTGCTGTAGAGATCAAACATGAAAATGATGATATGGCTATCAATATTGTTGTTGAGCAGATAGGAACTTCAGTACAGAAAGCAGTAGAAGATGCTGGTGGTACAGTCATAGAGCACAGTGTAGAGTCTAAGCGAAAAGAAGAAAAGAAGAAGCAAGACAAAAAGTACGAAGAAATAATTATAGAAGTGTCCAACGATGCCTAATGTTTCTGTCGAACTACACCCTGCTCAGATGCAGATATTTAACTCTAAAGCTCGTTTTAAGATAGCAGCTTGTGGTAGACGTTTTGGTAAGTCTCATTTGGCAGCGTGGACGTTGCTAATAAAAGGTTTACAATCTCCAGATAAAGACATCTTCTATATAGCACCTACCTTTCAACAAGCTAAAGACATTATGTGGAGTGTCTTAAAAGATATAGGCAAAGACCTAATCAAAAGCACTCATGAGAACACAGCTACGATCACTTTGATCAATGACAGAAAGATTTATCTAAAAGGAAGTGACAGACCGGATACCTTACGTGGTGTTGGTCTACGATACGTAGTACTAGACGAATATGCTTTTATGAAGCCTTCTGTGTGGGAGCTAATCATTAGACCTACACTAGCTGACGTAAAAGGTGAAGCATTATTTATAGGTACACCTGAAGGACGTAATCACTTCTTTGATTTGTATTGTGAAGCAAAGAAAGATGATGAGTGGGAAGCATTTAGTTTTAACTCAACAGATAACCCACTAATTGACCCTAAAGAAATAGAAGTAGCTAGACGTACAATGTCTACTCAAGCCTTTAGGCAAGAATTTGAAGCTAGTTTTGAATCATTCAGTGGTGGTATATTCCAAGAAGATTGGTTCATTGAAGATGAAGAGCCAGCAGATGGTCACTACGTTATTGCAGTAGACCCTGCTGGTTTTGAGCAAGTAGCGAAAGAGCGAGGATCAAGAGGGTCTAAGCTAGACGAAACTGCCATAGCTATCGTCAAAATATCCGGTGACTCTTGGTGGGTAAAAGATATTCTACACGGAAGATGGAATATTAAAAAAACGGCTGAACGTATTCTAAACACAGCCATAGCTACCCAAGCAAACACAGTAGGTATAGAAGCAGGCGCTCTAAAGAACGCTATCATGCCTTACTTAGAAGACCAGATGCGTATAAACAACAGATGGGTTGTCATATCAGAAGTAACGCATGGTGGTAAGAAAAAGACTGATCGGATAACTTGGTCTTTACAAGGCCGAATGGAACACGGAAAGATTTCATTCAACAGTAAAAGAGATTGGAAAGACTTTGTAGATCAAATGACTGCTTTTCCTTCTCCGCAAGTACATGACGACCAATTAGACGCTCTAGCTTACATTGATCAAGTGTCTGTAGCAGATTTCGCTAACAGCATTGATATAGATGAATGGGAGCCAACAGATGAACACGCTGGGTATTAATTAATATGTTAGAACATGATAAGTATGCTAGTCTTGCTAGTTGGCTAACAGAGCGACTAGAAAACTGGAAAAACCATAGAGATCAAAACTACGAGCAGAAGTGGGATGAATATTATCGCATCTGGCGTGGTATTTGGGTTGAAGAAGATAAGCTAAAAGAATCAGAGAAGTCTCGTCTGATTTCTCCAGCAACACAACAAGCTGTAGAAGCTACTGTATCAGAGCTAGAAGAAGCAACATTTGGTCGTGAAAAGTGGTTTGACATTGATGATGATGTCTTAGACGAAGACCCAAGAGATGTGGCTTATTTACGTAGAGTGCTACAAGAAGACCTAGAACACTGTGGCGTTAAGCCTGCTATCTGTGAGTCTTTCTTAAATGGTGCTATCTACGGAACAATGATTGGTAAAGTAACTGTAGACACCACTGTAGATCGTGTAATTGTAGAAAAGCCCGTTGAAGGTACATTAACTACACGAAGAGAAATAGCTGAAGTACCTTACATTAAAGTAGGTCTTGAGCCTGTCTCACCTAAAGAGTTTATTATTGATCCTGCTGCCTTAGATGTTAATGGTGGTTTAGGTGCAGCTACAGAGTCTATCAAGTCCCGTTACCATGTTGTTGAGAATATTGAAAAGGGCGTATATCGTGACGTACCTCTATTAGGCACTTCTGTAGATCGTGCTGATTTAGGTTGGGACGAAGAGACACACGCAGAAGAAGACGACAAAGTAAAGATTACTGAATATTGGGGTCTAGTACCTCAGCGTTTGTTAAATCCTCGTGAAGATACTCACTATGAGGAATTTGATTATGAAACGGACGAGCTAGTAGAAGCTGTAGTTACTATTGCTAACGATGCAGTAGTTTTACGTGCTGAAGAGAATCCTTACTTAATGAAGGATCGTCCTTTCGTAGCGTGTCAGTTGGATCGTGTCCCTAACAAATTCTGGGGTCGTGGCATATGCGAAAAAGCATATAATCCTCAGAAAGCGTTGGATGCTGAATTACGTAGTCGTATAGACGCTCTTGCATTGACTACACACCCCATGATGGCAATGGATGCAACTAAATTGCCAAGAGGGGTCAAGTTAGAAGTTAAAGCTGGTAAGACTATTCTTACTAATGGTGATCCCCGTACTGTAATTCAGCCATTTAACTTCGGTAACTTGTCTGCACACACCTTCTCAGAAGGAGCAGAACTAGAACGTATGGTACAGATGGCTACTGGTGCTATGGATTCTGCCACTAGTAACGCGTCTAATCCAAGAAATAACACTGCAAGTGGTATGTCTATGCTACAGGCAGCGTCTATTAAGCGTCAGAAGCGTACATTGATGAACTTCCAGAGTGATTTCTTGATTCCGTTCATCGAAAAAGCTGTATGGCGTAAGATGCAGTTTGACGACCAGCGTTATCCAGTACTAGATTACAAGTTTTCCCCTCATTCAACAATGGGGATTATGGCCAAAGAATTAGAAATGACACAGACTATTCAGTTAATGTCTATGTTACCTCCTGATTCTGAGGCATTTATGGCATTATTAATGACTGTATTCGAATCTTCTTCTCTAAACAACCGAGAACAGATGGTACAAATGCTACAGCAGTCTATGCAGCCAGACCCACAACAACAAGAAATGGCTCAAGTAATGCAACAACTACAATTACAAGACGCTCAGGCTGATGTTCAGCTCAAGGGCGCTCAAATTCAAGAAACTTTGGCAGATGCTTACAAGAAACAAGCCGATGCAGCAGCTAAAGTTCCAAACGAAACCGATGCTCAAGAGCGTATTCTGGACTTACAGAAGAAAGCACTAGATTTGCAAGAGAAATCTATGAAAGTAGATAGTATTGCTGCTGACACTGTACGTAATATTCCAGAAATGAAGCACCTTGAGTCAGAAACTGTACTTAACCTAGCAAAAGCGAGACAATTAAGTGAATCAAACCCCGACTAACGAAGATTTCTTCAAGCAGCGTTGGGTAATGTTAGAGACAGACGGGTGGAGGTCATTAGTTGATGATCTAAAAGCCATGTATGACTCTCTAAACACTATTTATGCTGCTGAAGATGAAAAGTCCCTTAACTTTATTAAGGGGCAACTGTCTATCCTCAATATGCTGATCACATTAGAGGAACAGACAAAACTTGTAGAAGCTGAACAATCCGAATAGGACTCGGTTTCATTTTTATTAACTCCACAATCTTGATAAAAGACGGAGAACACCACTATGGTAAATAACATTGTCGTTGACCCTGTAGAAGAAAATACAGAAGAACTAGAAGTACTAGAAACTGAAGCAACCTCCGAAGAAACGGAACAAGCTGCTGATGAGTATGTAGTACCAGATAAGTTTAAAGATAAGTCAGTAGAAGAAATCGTTAATTCGTACCAACAGCTTGAGAAAGAGTTAGGCCGTAAAGGTAGCGAGTTAGGCGAACTGCGTAAACTGACTGAAGATTTTCTTAAATCTCAGGTAAATCAGCAAACTGCTGAGACTAAAGAAGAACCCCTTGACTTCTACGATGATCCAGATAAGTACATCGAAGAAAAAATCAAGAATCATCCGAAGCTTAAGCAAGCTGAGAAACTTAACGAAGAGCAACAGCACCAGCTAACTCTTCAAAAGTTAAATCAGTCACATCCAGATGCTCAAGAGATCGTAGGATCAACTGAGTTTCAGGAATGGATTCAACAGAGTAAAGTACGCCAACGCTTGTTTCAAGAAGCAAACGCCTATGATTTTGATGCAGCCGATGAACTTCTTTCTACATGGAAAGACCGGCAACTAATTTCAAAAACTAAGGAGGTGGAGTCGGAGAAACAGGCTTCCAAACAAAAGGCGCTTAAAGCAGGTCGTACTGAAAGTAGGTCGTCTGGTGAATCCGTTGGAAGTAAGAAAATTTATCGTAGCGCAGACCTCATTCGTTTAAATCAAACAGACCCAGAACGCTATGCGGCTATGCAACCAGAAATTATGGCTGCTTATGCAGAGGGTCGTGTCAAATAACTATAGGAGTTAATTAAAATGGCACTAGGTACTAATCATCAAACTACCACTACTGGGGCAGTATTTATCCCAGAATTGTGGTCTAACGAAGTAATCGCTTCTTACAAGAAAAACTTAGTTCTTGCTAACCTTGTTACTCGCATGAGTCACGTTGGTAAGAAAGGTGATTCTATTCATATTCCAAAGCCCGGTCGTGGCTCTGCGAATGTTAAGGCAGCTCAGTCTCAAGTAACTTTGAACACTGACACTGCTACTGAAGTGATTGTAAACATCAACAAACACTACGAATATTCTGTAATGATTGAAGACATCGTAGAGAAGCAAGCTCTAAGCTCCATGCGTCAGTTCTATACTTCTGATGCTGGTTACGCTTTGGCTACTCAAGTAGACGACGACCTATTCGGTCTAGTACAAGCCTTGAATGGCGGTACTTTCCTAGAAGGTGACGGTACTACTTGGTCTACTGGCGCTGGCGCTGACATCACTGATGCTGGTATCCGTGCTATGATGCTACAACTGGACAACGCTGACGTTCCTATGAATGATCGTGCTTTGGTTCTTCCTCCAGTAGCTAAGTCTGATATGCTAGGCATCAACCGATTCACTGAGCAAGCCTTCATCGGCACTGGTGAAGCCATCAAGAATGGTCAGATCGGTCGTGTTTATGGTGTTGACGTTTACGTTACCAACAATGCACCTACTGTTGACAGTGGCGCAAACCGAGTTGGTGCTTTGATCCACAAAGATGCTCTAGTATTGGCTGAACAGTTGGGAGTTCGTTCTCAGACTCAGTACAAGCAAGAGTACTTGGGTGATCTATTCACCGCTGACACTATCTATGGTGTTGGTGAACTACGCGATAACGCTGGCGTACCTTTCAAGGTTGCTGCTTAATCGTAGTCTGCAAGACAAAGGGCTCGCAATGAGCCCTTTTATAACCTTTAGGAGAATATATGCCAATCTACTCATATAAGTGTGAAAACGAACACGTTACAGATCAAATGAGCTCTATTGCAGAGCGTAAAGAACCTAAGAAGTGTAAGGTCTGTGGAGAAGATTCGCATATGTTTATCGTAGCTCCTCAAGTACAGCTTGATCCTACTGACCCTGCTTTTGCAGGCACATGGATTAGCTGGGAACGCAAGAGAGAGAAACAAATGAAACAAGAACGTCTATTAGAGCGTAAGAGGTCTTAGTATGTTTGGTGTACCTTTAGAAGTAATTACTATGCTTGCAAGCCTCGTAGGAGGCGCTGTATTGAAGTTATGGTCTCAGTCACAGAAAGATAAGGCTGAACAACAAGCACAGCTTCTAGCGCGTTTTACGGCCTCTGAGGACAGTGTAGAAGGTGCACGTAGTTATGATACACCTAACGCACAGTGGATTAGACGTTTTTTAGTTGTTTCTTTTATGGCTATGGCTGGTTTTATTTTAACTGCTCCTTTATGGGGCTTCAATACTGTAGTACCCATAGAAATAACTAGTGGATTTAAACTGTTATTTTTAGACTTTACAAATAAAGCTGTTGATTATGTGTCCTTAGAGGGAATGGTCACACCAGAATGGCTTCCACACGCAATCATGTCCGTAGTAGGTATGTACTTCGGTCAGTCTATCGTTTCACGGAGATAAAATAATGGGTATAGATCGTGGTCAGGGGACACCAGTTTCCAGTAACCCTTTAGAGCTCGACAATGACGATTATTTAGCAACAGTAGTAGGCCCACAAGGGCCAAAAGGCGATAAAGGCGATAAAGGTGATGATGGCGACATTACAGCAGAATATATTGATATATATAATGATGTCTTAGCTTCGGAAGCTGATGCTGCTAATAGTGCCGCTAACGCTGCCGTTAGTGCTACTAACGCATCTACTAGCGAGACTAATGCAGCTACTAGCGCAACAAACGCAGCCTCTTCAGAAACTAGTGCTGCTACTAGTGCTACTAACGCTGCTACTTCAGCTACTAACGCATCTACTAGCGAGACTAATGCAGCAACGTCAGCAACAAATGCTGCTGCTTCAGAGACTAATGCAGCTACATCAGAGACTAACGCTGCTACCTCAGAGACTAACGCTGCTACCTCAGAGACTAACGCAGCCAGTAGTGCCACTAATGCAGCGAATAGTGAAACAAACGCAGCCTCTTCAGAAACTAGCGCTGCTACTAGTGCTACTAGCGCTGCTACTAGTGCTACTAATGCTGCTACCTCAGAGAGTAATGCAAGTACATCGGCTACCAGTGCGGCTACTTCAGCTACTAATGCATCAACAAGCGCCACTAACGCAGCCACATCAGAGACTAATGCAGCCAATAGCGAAGCTAACGCTGAAGCGTCTGCAATCACAATGGCTATAGCTTTAGGCTAATAGGAGAATATAATGGCTTCAACTTTCAAAAACTACACGGTAGAGGGTACTACAGGCGGTGCTACGTTATATACCGTTCCATCAGCTACTACTGGTGTTATTATTGGCCTGAATTTAGCTAACAAGTCTGCTGCTTCCGTTAATGCCTCAGTACAGTTAGGTACTACATACATTATCAAAGATGCCCCTATACCTGTAGGTGCTGCTTTAAGCGTACTGGATGGTAAGATTATTGCTGAGACTACAGAGGTAGTTACAGTGACCACATCAGCTAACACATCAGTTGATGCTGTATTGAGCGTACTGGAGCAATCATAATGGCTGGTTATATTGGCTCTAAGAGCAGTGTTACTCAGGTAGATGGTTACACAAGAGCAGACGCTGATGCTCAGTTTATTGAGGATGGCGGTGCTATTACAGAAAGTAACGGCAACGTAGGCATAGGTACTAGTAGTCCAGATGCTAACTTAGTTGTCTATGAAACAGCAACAAGTGGGACTGACCATTTTGCACAACGATGGAGAACACAAAGCGGTGGTGTTTTAAGTATAGCTTGCTCAGACTTGTCGTTAACAAATCCTACTTGGCAAATAAGGTCTGGCAGTTCAGAGCCTATTGCATTTAATCAAGCTAGTAATGAACGTATGCGTATCGACTCTAGCGGCAACGTAGGTATAGGTACTAGTAGTCCATCAGAGGAGTTGCACATTGAAGCAGACTATCCTCAGGTACGTATTGCTTCTGGTTTAAATACTGTAGGCTCTAGTAATCTTACTAATACTATTGATGGTTATGGCACTAATGGTAGAGCGTGGCGAATAGGTAGGGCGTTTGGATCTGCTAATTTTCAAATTATTAATGATAGATCATCCCCTATTGCCTTTGATATTAACGGCACAGAACGCATGCGTATCGACGCTAGCGGTCAGTTACTAATCGGTTGTACAACACTCCCAGACACTACAAACTACGGGTCTGGTTTCTATCCATCATCTAATGATAGAGTGTCATTAAGAATGTCAAAATCCACGACATCATCATCGGCATCTATTTATTTTTATAATCCAAACGGGCTTGTCGGAACAATTGCGACTAGTGGGTCAGCAACATCCTACAACACATCATCAGACTACCGCCTAAAAGAAGATATACAACCCGTAGCTAACGCCTATGACCGCCTGATGCAACTTAACCCAGTTAATTTTGCATGGAAAGCTGATGGCAGCCGAGTAGATGGTTTTATTGCTCATGAAGCACAGGAAGTTGTACCTGAATCTGTAACAGGCACTAAAGACGCAATGACTACAGAGGAGTACGAAGTAACGCCTGCTGTTGAAGCTACTTATGATGATGAAGGTAACGAGCTAACTCCTGCTGTTGAAGCTGTTATAGGTGAGCGTGAAGTGCCTGATTATCAAGGCATAGACCAATCCAAACTAGTTCCTTTGTTGACTGCTGCATTGCAGGAAGCCTTAACAAAAATTGAATCCTTAGAAAGCCGTGTAGCGGCATTGGAGAACATATAATGTCTGGATACATAGGCACACAGCCAGTACCACAAGCTACACAAGTACGTGATATATTTACAGCTACGGCTGGACAGACTGTGTTTAATACTGCTGGCTATACTGTCGGCTATCTTGATGCCTACCTTAATGGCGTTCACTTAGTTCCTAACACAGACTACACAGCTAATGATGGTTCTACTATTACTCTGATTTCTGGCGCTACTATTGGTGATACTTTAGAAGTTGTAGCCTTTAGTGCCTTTGAGTCTGCTTCTGGTGGCGGTGGTGCTACTGGTGGAGGTTCTAATGAAGTTTTTTATGAGAATGACACAAACGTTACTGTAGACTACACAATCACTAGCGGTAAGAATGCTATGAGTGCTGGCCCAATCACAGTGGACACAGGCGTAACAGTAACAGTGCCTACAGGCTCAGAATGGACGGTGGTTTAATATGAGTGTTGTAAAAACAAACGACTTACAAAGCACCACAGGTGCGATACCTACAGTTAAAGGGCAGAGGTTGATTCCTACTGCTTGGGTTAATTTTAATGGCACAGGTACAGTAGCTATTCGAGATAGTGAGAATGTTAGTAGTATCACTGACAATGGTGTTGGTATCTATAGAGTTAATTTCAGTTCACTACTGAGTAGCATAAATTTCTGCCCACTAGCTGGTTGTGAAGAAAGCGCAGGCGGTTGGAATAGATCAGCTACTTGTACGCCTACCACAACCACTTATACAGATGTACGTACATTCAACACTGGGACTAATTTATTATTTGATGCGGTTAATGTCTATGTACAAGTTATGGGAGGCCAATAATGAGTGTCGTAAAAGCAAACAAGATTGTTCACAATAGCGGCTCCGAGACTACCGAGATTGACATTCCGTCACTAGATCAGCGTATGGCTAAGGTTCTTTTGAATTACAATGGCTCTGCTGGTTCGATACGACATTCCTACAATATATCAAGCGTAGTGGATAATGGTACTGGAGACTACACAGTAAATTTTGCAAGTGCCTTAGCAGACACTAACTATGTGCTAGTTAATGGATGGGAAGCATCACCTAATAATAGCACACGTAGCAACCATACGTTCGATAGTTATTCTTATACAACTACCAGTGTTCGTATTTTAGGTTCAGGTGCTTCAAATGTAGCGCAGAACTTTGCGTACTTATGGCTTGCTATTTTCCGATAAGAGGTAATAACCAATGAAAATTATTTATCAAACAGATGACAATGGCGTAGCGGTTATTACTCCGGCTCCTAATTGTCCACATCCTATCGAAGCTATCGCTCGTAAAGACGTACCAGCAGGTAAGCCTTACAAGATCGTAGAGGACTCCTATGTACCTACTGATCGCACTTTCCGTAACGCATGGGAAGTAGATGCTGCTGAGTTAACTGACGGTGTAGGCTCTGAGTCTAACGAATTTGAGGTGTAAGCTATGCCGAGTGTAATTCGTGGAAGTGATGACTTAGATAGCGGCAAGATTGTTACGCCTGATGCTTTTATTGCCCATACAGCTAACGCCTTAACAATACCTAATTCAACTCCATCTAAAGTTGTGTTTAGCGCTACAGACCTAAATCGTAATAGCATATACAATGCCTCAAATGGTACTTTTACAGTATCAGAAGCAGGTCTATATTTGATTACAAGTCAGTGCTTAGTAGCAAAAGGCTACGCAACGCGTGTAGATATAATCTTTCACAAGAATGGCGCTTGGGTTGATGCTAAAGAAGTTAATCCAATACCATCTACAGCTAGTAACTACTCTGTTGAGGGCACAACTTATCAGTATCTAAATGCCGGAGATACTATTGAGGTATATGTCCAGATAGTAGGGGCTTCTGGTAGCTTGTATGTCGCAAGTGGTCAGACTCAATTCAACCGTTTTGCAGCAGCAAAAATAGGATAAATATTATGATTAACATCAACATGACTAAGGCAAAAGAGATTGCCCACACTGCACGTCGAGCTGCTCGCGCTGAGAAGTTCGCGCCACTAGACATTGAGGCCACTATTCCATCTATGGCTACTGAGGCCGAAGCTGCGCGTCAGGTTATCCGTGATGAAGATGCTGCCTTGCAGATTCAAATGGATGCTGCTGGTACTCCAGACGAGCTAAAGGCTTTGATGCCACAATAAGGAGGCTTTATGTCTAAAGCAAGAGACATAGCAGACGTAGGTGCTGTTGTTGGACGTAAGAATCTGATTATTAATGGTGGCTTTAAAGTAAGCCAGCGAGGTGATTACGCAACATCACCAGTGACTGTCACTGAAGGTGTTTATTCAGTTGACAGGTTTGCTGCATGGAATAATTCAGTATCTCAAACCCTGCAGAGAAGCAGTGCAACTATTAACGGTGTTACAAAAAATACATTGAAAGTGACAGCTACAAGTTCTGCTACTGGTTATATGGGTATTTACCAAGATGTAGAGACCCAGAATTTTCAAGTAGGTTCTCAGCTCACTATCAGTGCATATGTTAGGTCTAACAACCCTTATGTTCGTTTTCGTACAAACAATGTCGGAGGAGTATCTACTAACAGTCCGACCTTTACCAACAATGGTACTTGGGAAAAAGTTAGCTGGACTGTTGAGACAACAGGTACAACCACTACTGCCGTGCGTTTTGGAATTCTTGCGTTTGATTCCTCTACTGTACCTATCACATCAGGTGACTACATTGAAGTAGCAGATATACAGCTAGAACTCGGCTCAACCGCCACAGACTTTGAGCATCGTTCTTATGGTGAAGAACTGGCGTTGTGTCAGAGGTATTATGAGAAAATTGGCAATGGAACTGATGCTATACTTGGGGTAACTGATAATGCTGTATCAAATTTAGGATACTCATGGCCTACTAAAGCAGCTACTTATTCTTATGGTGTACCTAAGCGTATTGCCCCCTCGATTACCCTATTATCCTACTCAGGTAGCAATAATATACGCGTTATGTCACAGGCGTCACATTTAACAATAGCTGAGAACAACAGTTCTAGTTATTCTTACATAAATACTTTTGAAGCAGACGCAGAACTTTAATATAGGAATTAACAATGAGTGAAATTCAAACAGTAAAACTAGTTAATGACCACAATGGCGAAGCCAACGGTTATCTGGTTAATGGCTCTATGTCTGTTCCTATGGCAGAGGGCAACCGACACTA
>CEOI01005550.1_pt1 | contig 18847 bp, 34 predicted proteins | sample 530351 | NCBI WGS metagenome assembly CEOI01 (sample SAMEA2619962, study PRJEB7988) | marine metagenome | biome: marine biome (ENVO:00000447); feature: deep chlorophyll maximum layer (ENVO:xxxxxxxx); material: "saline water (ENVO:00002010), including plankton (ENVO:xxxxxxxx)" | depth 17 m | reverse complement strand
ATATTAGCAATACGACCTAGTGCACTACCGCTGTCAGCTTTGTTCAAGACCTCTTGACATGCAAGTATCCATGATACAAAATCTTCTTGCTGCAAGCTATCCTGTACCATTTCTGTAGCCTCTTCTGCAGCTGCTTTGATAACAGACAAAATGTACTCTTTGGTATGCTCATTCCATATCACCTTCTCGCGTGACGGAGTCACATCGACACCCTCTTGCAATACAATCTCGTTACCATCATCGTCAGTCATAACTTGACGGGCTGGACACTTGAATGCAATAGGGCCCCACATCTGCTCCATCTCCAACTCACGGAAATCAATAAAGCCGTAGTTAACACCTGTGCTACCACCTTTGTCCTTTGTAAGTACAATGTGAGGTTTAGCAAACAGGTATGTGTCTGAGATGATTAGGTTGTCAGAGTTGTAAAGAATCTCTGGCTGAAAAGGCATAGTATCTTCATACCCAGACTCGTTAATACGCTTAAATCTAACGTTGTCAAAGTACATCAACTGCTCTTCTACAGCATTACGATAGTCTCTACGGTGGTGACGTTTTACACCAAACGATATAGTAGTACGGTTTCTAGTGTCAGCCTCTTCATAAAACACTTTCGTTCCATCGCTTAGTGTAATGTGAGGATTAGGCTGTCCTAGTTTAGGATTAAAAGACGGTACAATAAAGTCTGTCTTGTAATTGTAGCAGTTCATCTTAAACCTTCTACCGTTGTGCACAGTGTCAATAGTGTAAAAGTCTACACCAGTAGACAATGCAACCTTGGCACCTAGACCGAATGCACCGAAGTTCTCTGATGTGTTACGCTTGGTAGAATAACCGAGCTCCAACACACCCTCTAGACGACGTGCACCAATACCAACACCATAGTCTGTAATACTAACAGTGTCGCAATACCCAGTACCTTCGCCTTCTTGATACACAATGTCAATGTGCTTCAAGTGTCTAGACAAATACTCTAGGTCATAGTAACTCTCATCAAAGTTACTGTCTTCATACTGCGCACCATTGCGAGTAATGTAATAGTCTTCTGGCTTTGCTCTGCCTTCTAGTATCTCTATAGCAATCTCCTTCTCACGCTGTGAGTCACATGCATTGGTTGCAAGCTCACGGATCGTAGATGGTATCGGTGTAGAATACTGAGTCGACTGCAAAATGTCGAACACCATTCGTTCTGCGCCCTTGTTAATCTTCTTAGCAAGGCCTTCAGATCCTTTGATCTGTTTGTCAATTGTTTTGATACTCATTTTAATACAAGTTTTTTTAGGTTAGCTAAACATTCTAATAATTCACTTTCCATGTATCGCTCATCTATAGGCTTTACACGATTTGCACCGTTGCTATTAACGTGGTCAATCCTCCAGATTTTACTTGAATCTTTGTAGTCCTCTGGATTAGGATGACCCCACCAATTTACAGCGACGTAATGGAAACTGTTGTAGTGAGAACCTGTCCATCTTACAAACACACCATGTACTTCGGTATGGCTGTAAAGGACACGGATATAATCACCTTTCTTTAGATTGTTTTGCCACTTTTGAATTTTCGACAATCTCATCTAAAGTGTCTTTTAAAATGTTATACTGTGTTGCACGATACTCACGCATAAAATTATTGCGTGCGTTCTTAACTAGGATAAAGAACTCGATGCCGTATACAGGCTCGAATACTCTATCGTAGTACTCAAAATCTTCGATATAGCCAAAGGTGTCATGCTTTGTCTTATCGTAAAGCGCAGTAATCTGACGCTTTGTGTCATCGGGACTTTTAGACGTGTCAATCCCTAGCCCCTCAAGCTCTATGAGGAGATCTTTAGAATAATCCATAAAATTTAGTTTAGAATTTCTCTTTAATAAGTTCTACTGTTTGTAAAACTTGCTTTTGATTCTTAGGCAGAAAAAGAACAGGAGGTTCTTCTTGCTGCATAAGATGGTTCTTAAACATCTTCCACTTCATTGGGAAGACGTCATTAGCATACCCTTTTACTTCTATAATCCATCTTCCATGAGGATCAACAAAGTCAGGTGTGTAAGTTATGTCACGAATCTTAGTTGTAGTTGTGACATAGCCGTGTGTTTTGTGAGGCTCGTACACCTCAGAAGTGTAGTAAAACCCAGACTGTAGTACATACTTATGCTTTTCGTAGTCAGACACAATGCCTGCCTCTTCTAGTTTTCTGTAAGTAAATACTTCTAATTTAGAACGGAACTTGATCCCCTTGTAGGTCTTCGCTGTTGCGTTCTGTACTTTCTTGTTCTGTGGCTTTTTCTTTCTTCTTTTCAGTCTCACGTATCAATGTCTCTAGCACTAGAGCATTAATTACAGCAGGAGATTTGTACTTAGCAATGTAATCTGACAAGTCCTTGACACCATATTGCTCTGGCAGTACAATATTAACAAAATTTGGGAACTCCTTAATAATTTTGTTTGCCATTGTCTGGCCAGGGTTATTTACATTGTCAAAATCGTTGTCATAAAACAGTGCAACTACGTCAAATCGCTCTTGCAGTTCGTGTACAAGGGCTTTCTCTGGCATTTGCATTTCTGACTGGAGTGCGATTGCTGGGATCCCAAGCTCGTACAGTGACATGACGTCTTTGAGACTGGAGGTGACCACGCATATATTGTGAACACTAGGTAGTTGTAAATAGCCTTGCACATGCCGGCGAGTAGTGTTACTAATCCATTTAACATCTTCATAAGGTGAGTAGATTTTGTATTTCTTACCTATCCTGTATGCATAACTAAGATTGCAACTAAATCGCTTTTCGTTAATCCAGTAATGACTGATTGGACAGACGTCAAATTTAATCAAAGTCTTTTTACTGATAAAGAATTTAGACCAGAAGTCCGCATCTTTTTGCATCCACTTACGACGCTTCTTACGAATAATAACAACACGCTTTTGTTCTACCTTTCTATCAGTCTTAACAGCACGGGCACCCATAGAGAATCCTATAGTGTCCTTGAAAGACGATAGATTTAGACCAAAGTCATTATCAATTATACGTAATGCATCGTAGAAACCACAGTTGTATTTCTTCATCACATAGGAGAAACAATCAAACGTGTGCTCAGGATAACCAAAGTCTTTGTACAATAATCTATTCTGCCATATAACAATAGAAACAGAAGGCGATCTGTCTTCACGCAACTCACTGCAAAACTTAACACCTAGCTTTCTGAAACTTGGACAATAGTAAGAAAAGATGTCTATCTCCCTAATCCTAGACAATATCATGTCCTTAGATAGGTGGTCCTCACTCTGTCTACTTTTAATCATAAGCCAACAAATATAAACAAAGAAGGGGAACCTCTCAGCTCCCCTCTTCATCTAGTTAAGTACATAGTTAAACCCAGTCGTCACTCTCTGCAGGACTGTCGTCTTCTGCGTCAGGAGTAACAAGGGCAAGCTGAGGACTAAATGGACCCCATGCAAGAGTTGTATCAAACTCTGCGTTGAATGCACCGTAATCATCGTTTAGATTCTTAACAAATACATCATCACGCTGTGGCTTGATACGGCCAAACACTTTTGTGTAGACACTCTGATACTTGCCATCTTTGACACCGATCAACAAACGAACCTGGTTAGAGGCTAGCACTTTTACAAGAGCTTTGACCTCTGCTACATCACCACGTACGATCTTGTCGATAGACTCAAAGTATACATCATCACCGTTAGCAACATTAGCCCACGCTTTGACAAAGTTTACCAAAGTCTCCTCGCCTGTAAATGCATGACGAGTACCCTCTGTCTTCCACCAGTCATAGGTAGGTGCATCGTTAGACCACGTAGACTGACCAGCATTGTTTAGATACTGATGCTTGCCGCTCTGTGATACACGGGGCTTGTTGTTCATCAAGATCTCAAAGCGAGTTGTCAAGTCCTCATTCTTAATCCAGAATGTTAGCTTGAAGTATTCTTCTCCGCTAAATTCTACATAGTAATTAGGTTCGCTTTTTAGCATGATACCTAGATCATGCAACTCATCCAATGTAGGGTTTACTGCAATTACATTGAAATTACTAAGGCCTGAGTATAGTTTTATACCACCGCCTACAACCTCATCGGTTGATTGATTACTTTTAATAGCCATAACTATTTCTGTTTTTAAAATTATTCAAAAGAGTGTTTCCAGTCTTCATTAGTATTACCTAACGGAGTGCCATGATCTACAGCTTGATCGTAAGAGCTAGTCTCATCCGGCATAGGAATACTAGTCTGTGCAGGATCAGTAAGAGGCTTATCCAACGCAGTGTCATCAACAAAGTTAAACGAGAGCTTTCTCACTTTCTTCGCTTTCTTGCCTTTCAGTGATGGGTGCTCAAACATTTGCTTTACCTCCCACGCTTGTAGGTTGTACTTCTCTTTGATACCGTTACGGTCAATGCCGTTGTCCAAGTCCTCTAGTATCATAGATACTGTGATGGTCTGTGGAGTTTCATTTTGCGTAGCCTCGCCAGGGTTCTGTGTTCTTGCTTCAATCATTTTTTTTCGTTTTAAAGCAGTTAATCAATAAATATATTTGACCATTGTAAAGGCATGGTCTGACCTTTTAAGTGATCGCATCTGCTACCTGCAGTTACATCCTCTAGAGAGTTGAACGAGACCATAGTCTTGTCGTCTTCTCTGTAGACATAGCCCACAGCATCTGCATTTGCGCATGTAATCTGTTTGATTTTGCCTGTCAAGTCCAAGTCTTTGACTGCAACCTCTTTGCCTTTCTTCTCAAGCATCTTGTCTTTTAGGTGACCGACAAGGATGACGTGATCTGCTAGCAAGTTTAGTCTATCAATCCACTTCTTGTATGCCATACGCAAGTACAAATAGCCTGCGCCGTTAGGCAATGCAAGCACAGACATGCCAGGATTCTTGGTCTCAAAGTTCTTACCCATAGGTGTAGCCATGTACAACTTCTTTGCATCTTCCTCACACCACTCTTCTAGCTTTGAGATAGTGTCGATAGCAACATACTTGTACGGCTTGCCCTCTTTGATAATAGCTTTGCCAACCTCACCAAGCTCTTTCAAACTGTTAACCTTGACTTTTAGTGCATCGACCATGTCAGAGCCTGCCTCTAGATCGATAATCAAGCAGTCTTTGAGCTGCGATAGTACTGTTGTCTTGCCGATCTTTGGTGGACCGTAGATAATCATGTTCTTTGGCGATTTACGGCTCGCCTTAACCACTGTTTTTGGTAGTTCCATAGTTAAAAAATGTAACGGATTTTATTCCAAGGGATTATTTTATCGTGTAACTCTATAAACTCGGCTATAAACTGACGTTTTAGCTCGTGATTATATCTAATATTCTTACCTCCATACTCAGAGTTCTTATCCTCTTGTATGTCTGGCGTCCACAATGTGACTTCTGCATCAGGATGTTTGCCAAGGTTTACAATATGCTTCTTGAAATTGTGTGTCAAGAATATAACCTCTGCAAATACCTGCTCCTTCCATCTAACATTGTCATCAATAAGACTAAATAGTTCTGCATAGTCATCTAGCCAACCGTCATATACAATGACAGGACTAAAGTTTATGTGAACATCATAGCCCGCATCTACAAATCTGTTGATAGCTTGTATCCTATCTATGATTGTAGATGTGTTCTTCTCGTGTACATCAGCCATTTTCTGTGGCATCAAACTGTACCTGATACGAACCTTGAACTGCGGATTGTAGCTCAGGAATGTATCGTTTACATACTTAGTAGCAAAACTTGCCATAGCAATAGGATGGTCTCTGAAAAACTCAAAGATCTTTTCCCACTCGTGGTATTTTGCATGCAATGCAAAGTCCTCGTTGCAACTAATGTCATAAGTAGTAAATCTAGGATGTGTCTGATTCGGCTTGTCTACAGGAGTAAAGAAGGCGTGATTGTTAATCTCTGTAAGAATGTCGTTAGTGTTAGTAGCAACTGATAAACCATCAGGTCTATGTCGTTTCATGTAACAATAACTGCAGTCAAACAGACAACCATAGCCAAAGCTAGGACTAATAAAGTCAGTAGACCTACCAGAGGGTCTGACAATAAAAGTCTTTCGCAAGACTTTGTCTATCACGTACGTTCTTTGATTGTAAATGTGCTCATGTCTGCCTCGTAGCCAATCATGCCTAGCAAACCATCACGGTTCTTCTCGACATGCACAGCTAGCAAACCTCTAGGATCCTCGTTGCAGTATGATTCTGTAATACCGTACAGGTCGTAAGGCCTGTTAAGTATCATAACCACATGCGCATCCTGACCAATACTGTCACCACCGAACAAGTCAGTTAGTAACGGTTGGTATTGGTTTTTAGCACGGTGCTCTTGCTCGATGTTACGATTCAGCTGCGACAACAATATGTTGATTGTGCCTAGCTTTGACTGCAGCCACATGCAGCCTTTGGAAATCGTGTTCAAGCGTTTCAGTTCTGTGTCCTCATTACCTCTAACAAGACGAGAGTGGTCAAACAAGTTGATCACAGTGTCGTTAGGGTGCTTGTTAAACACTTCCTCATTAGTATTCATAATAAACTCCATAGTACGAGGCACATTGTTGAAGTATATAGGATAGTTCCCATACTTCTGTACCTTTTTTGCATACGTCTTGAAGTCTACATCAGAGAGTGGTGTGTCTACAGATAGTAGTTGACCAATCTCTTTTCTTACATCTTTCGATGCACTACGCATTACCTGCTGGTAACCTGGCATCTCGAAAGTCCAATATAATACTCTAATGTTCTTGTCAGGGTTAGTGTCAAGTACGTCAAATATTAGTTGGTTGCTAAACGCAGACTTACCCACACCGGGGCGGCCTGCAACTACATAAAGCTTGCCTTTTTGCAATCCACCTAGTAGGTTTCTGTTAAGACGTTTCCACGACGTAGGCAATACGTCACGCTGACCGAGCTTAGCTTGTTTAACAATTACGATAGATTGTTTAACAGCTTTGTCGATACGCTGGAAACCTCTGTCTGCAAATACGTCAGAGCTTTCTTGTAATTCTGGTTTCTGATTCTGTTCCATGTGTGCTGTCTATGTTGGTATACTTTTCCCAAGTATGGTTGTTAATCCATACCTCTAGGTTTTGCAAATATTCTAGACGCCCTCTCTCTACCTTAAGTTGCACGTCAAGCAGTTTCATAATCTTATCATGTATAAAACGCTTGTTGCCTACAACTTTACGGTATCTGTCTTTTGCACGTTTGTTTGCCTTTGCGTTAGGATCTGCAGCATGCAATACACGCACACCACTTTTAGTCTGTACCTTCATAGGGTACCTACCTAGCAACTCTACAAACATTTGATCAAAGTCTGATGAGAACAAGTCTATAAATTTTTGTCTAACAATATGCTCTTGCATACTTTCTCCGAGCTTAACAAAACCTTTGTCTTGCAAATCGTCCCAGTTAGGTGACAGATTTAGTCTACTCATGATTTTGTAGCCCTTTCTGTACAACGCATACAATGCAAGATAATCGTCTGCACTGATGTCGTTATCCAGAAGTAAATTGATGTCAATTTCTATTTGCATAAGCTATACAATTTACGAAAAACATACCTGATTACCAAGCATTTAGCTCGGTAACCACGTAATATTCTTCAGTCCTTTAACACTACTTTTTAGCCACTTTTCTTCTTGGCTATCCTTGACATACAGTATGTATATCTTACCTTTCTTGTCTTCCTGGAAACGTATCAAACGACCGATACGCTGTATCATAGGTAGAGCTTTGCTGGTAAGGCCACATACTACACCAACTGATGCATCTGGTACATCTAGACCTTGGTTAAGAGCTTTTGTAGAGCACAATACATTCTTGACTCCGTCTTTAAACTCTTTTAGTGCATTCTCACGTTGCTTTTTAGTCTTACCACTGTGGTATGCAACGCTAAAAGGTTGTGTAGCTTCACAGAGCTCGTCTGTAAAAGCATTAGCACCACCAAACACAAGCATCTTGCTATCCAAGTTCTGTATCACAAGCTTTTGTAGTTGTGCTACTTTGTTAGATGCAAAGTCTACTACCTTCTTACGCTCTCTAATACATGCGTAGAATCTAGCAGCTGCTTGTTTGTCTTGTGGTGTAGCATTCTTGTTAGCCATGATAGCTTTGGCAGCATCAAATGCACCAAACTGACCTAGCTTGTACTTCCAATACACAAACTTGTTATTGATTGCTTTGTACTCTTTCTGCTCCTCATCTGTAAGCTTGATAGGTACACAAACAATATCATACGGCGATACTAGGCCCATAGCTACACACTGATCTAGAGATATTTTGTACACTGTAGGTGCAATGTCAAACAAATGCAACTTGTACTCATTCTCTTCTGGCAATGTAGCAGTCATACATAGTATTCTATCGTATGTATTATTCTCAAAGAACTTACGATACTCAGGTGACAAGCCAAGGTGTACCTCATCACATATAACAATATTGTAATGATTGTCTTTTAGCTTGTATGCAGATTGATAACAGACAAAGTCTATCATGTGCACTACATCTTCGTAACCCCATTTAGAGAACTCTTCTTCGAATTGATCTCTAAGCTGAACAGTAGGCACAAGCACAATGCCTCTGCCTTCACCCCCCTGGATAGTGTGGTCTCGCAGAGTTTTACCTGCTGCAAGCACACCACATCTAGACTTACCAAAGCCTGTACCAGCAATAATGCTGCCTACAAACCCTGCCTTAGCCCACATGTTAAGAGCGTGTCTCTGTTCAGTGTCTTTTATCTTGTTTACTTGGGACATTGTCATTTGCATTTCCACATATTTACAGTGCGGTTAGTTGCAGCATCATAGTGACTACCTGCAGGTATAACTAAGCCTTTGTTTCTAAGCTCTGTTATTCTGCCTGTAATCCTGTTGATGTCCCAGTCAAGATGTTTAGCAAGCTGTCTGTTTGTAGCCTTGCCTAGCTCTTCCTTGAGCGCATGCAATACTTGAGACTGTCTCTTGCTAATTACTCCCTCGTCAACTAGCTGTTGATACGAGGCAATAGATTTTTCGTTTACCATAATGTTAGGTTTTAAGTTAAATAAATTATTGTTCTGCTCTACGTTCTGTCCAACGTGAGTACATTTTAGCCGCCCAAGCATTACGTTGTTGCTTATTCGGATAAATCTTTCTTAGTCTTGCTTTTGCAATCCGTAGAAACTGGCTCATCTTGCTTTCCATAACTAAATTCTAGATTGTAGCACGAGATGTGTCTAGCTAGCTTTTCTTTAAGCCAAGGCATTGACGATTCTGCATGCAGGTGGTTATATAATTCTTCTAATTCTTCTGTGGTTAGGTCTATAAAATGTCTCATAAGTCGATTTGTTTACGCATTTCTGAAACAGTAAGTAAATCATGTAGTCTAGAAGTAATTTTTTCTAAGTCTACAGGGTCTACAGGTTTGTTACCAACTTTTTGCTGGTTTACAAGGGCTACCCAAACCATTCTGGCTTGTTCGTAAGTTAGTGTTAGGTGGATGTCTTCGTACATTTGTTTTTGTTTTTAAAAGTTAAAGGGGAGGCTCCGCTGAACAACCAATTTACTTGTTAAATTAATAAATTCACCTCCCCTTTGTATCATTGTTCAAATTCTCTTTCTAGTATGTCCTGAGCTATCTCGTCTTCGTCAACAATGCCAGCTTCGTGCAAGAATGGTAGTACATCTACCTCTATTTCGTTGCCTTCTCTGTCTTTTAACGTTACCCAAACTTTGTATACCTCTACTGAAGGTGGTATACCTGGAGTTCCTGGGTCGCCGTTAGAGTCATACCATCGTTGTGGTTCTCCTGGGTCTAAGTCACAGTCTACTGTGCCTACCCATTCCTCTGAAAATTCTATGTCTCTTGTAGCCATACGGTTGTGTTTTTTAATGTTTCTAGTTCTTGTTCTAATACACGTACACGCTCAGTAAGAGCGATAATAATATCTCTGCTGTCTGCAGTCTTCAACAGTTTGTCGTCTTTAACAGCTGCCTCACACACACTGTAATACTCACGGTAGTTTTTGTCAATGTCCATAAGATCTTGATGCTTTTTCTCAGCATGTAATACAGTAGCGTGGTCTTTGTTGAAATATCTACCAGTTCCTACAAGTGTTAGTCCTAGTGTTTTACGTATTAACACCATAGCAACTCTACGAGCTTCTACTACAGGTGTAAACCTAGAACTACCTATCATATCTTCTATAGATATTCCTGTAGGTTTAGATACAGCTTGCATAATCCTATGCACTCTGTGCTTTTCATCTATTTTTCCCATGATTTGCTAATGTTTGTGTCTGCTTTTAGCAAACCGTTTGTTACTATACCAATTGCTGCCTGCTCCATAAGAGAGGTCATTACGTCTTTCCACTGATCTGCATACTCGTTAGTACAAATTGTATCGATCTGATCGTGCACAGTCATAACTATCTTGACAGGCACGTTAAACTCACGTATGTAGTCACGAATAAGTATCAATGCTTTCTTAGTCATGTCTGCAGAAGCCCCTTGAATAGGTGTGTTCTTAGACGCACGCTCGATAGAACCTAGTTCCATAACGTCTGATCTGCTGTCACGAATTCTAGCATACCATTTTGGGAACCATCGTCTACGATTGTACGGTGGGAAAGTTTTGATATACCCGTAGGTCTTACCAAAGTTACCTAGCTTATCTAAGAATCCACCTATTGCAGGGAATGCATCGAAATACTTATCAATAAGTTTCTCAGCATCCTTCGTACTAATGTCGAGTGTATCAGCGAGTTTGTGTGGGCCCATGCCATAGGCAAGACCAAAGTTTATCGTCTTTACATTAGTACGTAGTTTCTTGTGCTTAGGACAATTGCACTTACCTTTAGCTACGAGGTAGTTACAATCATCCTCTGCACTATTTATCCACTCTTCACCGTATACAAGCTCTGCACATACACTGTGCAAGTCTTGCCTTTCTTGTAGTGCTTTGATCCATACAGGATCTTTACTACCAAAAGCTATGACATTCAACTCTTGCGAACTATAGTCTGAGGATACAAAACACCACCCATCAGGTGCGGTAAAACAGTTTCTAAATGAATTATCTGCAGGTATCTGTTGCATGTTAGGTTTACTACTAGCAACACGACCTGTGTCTAGAATCTGACTAAAGCTCGTATGTATTTTATTGTCACACGATACAAACTTGAAGAAGTCGTTACCATACGAGGTAGCGAGTTTCATTTTTTCTTTGTACTTAACATACAAATCTATCATAGGATACTTGCGTCTGTACTTAAACATCTGCTTGCCATTGACATTCTCAAGATCTGGTACATACTTTTGGAACACCTTCAACACTTGTGTTGGTGATGTCCACTTGATGTCAACCTTTCTAATATCTTCTACAGGCATAAACAAGTCTCCTTGTACAGCGTCAAGTATAAACTCAGAGAACAGTGGGTCACGTAGTAGCATATCGTCTAGTTTGTCCCGCATTTCTACGGCCTCTTTCTCGCTATGCTTAGCTATGTTCTCCCATGCATCTCTGTCAATCTGCAGACCATTGAATTCTATGTCTGCAAATGCAAGAACTGCCTCGTTCTCAAGATCAACTACACTCTGTAGTTTGTACTGATCAATCATAGGTAACTGTTTGTTCCTAATCTGACACAAGTACTCGACATCTTTAGCACCGTAGACAATCTGATCGTCACGAAATGCTTGGCCTGTCAAACCTATAAATTGATTTCTTACTTCCTTATTTAGTTCTACACCTAGATGCCTCTCACATAAATGCAAAAGACCGTAGCGTAGTTCTTGACCACAGGTAACAACTTTCTCTACTAGGAAAGTGTCGTAGACATTAGCACACTCTATGTATGCCCACATCTTAATAAACTTGTAGTCGAATTTAGCATTGTGAAATATCTTGATGATGTCTTTTGACTCAAGTATATCACGAAGAGGTTCAATGCTTACACCTCTCGTGTCTATTACAAACTGCTGATCTTCATCACCAATCTGGAACATGATCATTTTCTTACAGGTGAAGTCAAAGCCTTCAGTCTCTGTATCTACGCCAAGAACTTTCTTGGTCTTACAATATTTAACAACATCATCAATGGTTCCTTGCTTGAAGGAATCACTGATAGATGTAGTATTACTCACGAATGTTATCATTTTTCTGGGTTTAGTAGTCCTTCTACAGTAGCAATGTACTCAGCACTGCTGTTTATAGTTAGCACTTCACCCTTGTGGACATATTCACGTACGCCTTCGAGCCTTGCAAGCTCGTAAGCCAATTTAAATTCTTTATACTCGCCACTCTGTATAGTTTGGTAGAGTTCTTTCATCTTTGCCATAATAAATAAGAAAGGAAAGGGTGCCGAAGCACCCTAACCTATCTATCACCTAAAACATAACCTCCATGGTTATTTTTTTACTGTCTTCTTACCTTTACTTGCAGGACGACCACGACGTTTTGCTGTAGTTGTCTTTGGTTTCGTTGAGGTTGCCACCAAGTCAATGATGATAGAAGATTCAGTTACTGTCACGTTGTGACTAGTGTGTACTGTTACAGACGTCTTGCCTGTGTTGATGATTACATTACTCATAATCAGATAATTAGATAAAAATGTTAATAATTAGATTACATTTGTGAACAAATATAAATAAAATAGATATGACACACAAGTGCCATACCTAAATTATTTACAATAAATGTTAGCTGAAGATCTCTCCAGTTTCTACATTCACTTTCTCTGTCTCAGTCACCTTTAGTACAGGTGCTGTATCAGCTTCTAGGGATACATCTTGTGGTTCAGTGAACACAATAGATGCATTGGTAAAGATGTAATCACCATTGTGCATGATGAAGTCACCGTCTCTACCCTTACGCTTAGCAGCTGTCTCTACGTTTGCAGCTTGCCAATCGTTTGGTTCTGTAGTCTCTACGATTTGGACACGCATTGGGAATGTCTGCCCTTCGAAGTTAACTACAGGATTGAGAATGTTTGCAGTTAGTATCTCATTTCCAAGTTCATCGAACTCCCAACCTGCATTGTCACTCAAGTCTACACCAAGTGCTTCCTCAAGATCAGCGGGCTGACCGTTCTGCCATGCACGACGTGCACTGTTACGAGTAAATCTACTATCAGATTTGTTAAAGATAAACGCAGCCGACGGGCCACGGGATCCTTCTTTTACCTCTGCAAGTTCTACAGAAATAAATCCGTTAGCTACTTTACGAAATCTAGTCAATAGAGTTTGACCTAGTTTTAGTGAGTTAAGCTCACCACTCATCATTACGTTTTCCATGTTGTTGAATGTTTTAATGGAATTAATAAAAATTAAAAAGCACCCAACCGTTCTTTACATAGCTACGATTGGGTGTTTGCTGTTATACTATAGAGTAGCTATTGAAAATCCAACTGCTACCATACAAAATAAGATAAGTATGAAGACTACAATGTCCTCTATCATATCTTTTGTTTCTTGTTTCATGATTCTTCACTGTTAAACATATCATCCCATAATGCTTCAGGGATGCCTGTGATTAGTAGTTCACGTTGAGCTGCTGTTAGATTAGGCAAAGCCTCTTGGATATGAATACCAAGTTGCCAAGAAGCCAATCCTTCTGCGTCAACTGTTAGTTCGTGTGTGTGACCAAGGACGTCACGAACTCCGATAGTAACCGTGTTCTCAAGGCCATCGAAGTCTTTGATGTAAAATGGTGTTGCCATAGTTATTGATGTTTATTAATGATTCGTTTATAAAAACAAATTGGTTACAGGCGTACATTCCTGCTCAACTGTATCAGGACTTCCTCTGGTAGGTAGATTAAGTAGTAGCCTCCGCAGGCTCTACTCCCAATTACTGCTGTCTCACGGTTTCCCGTGTTACCCTAAAATACGATCAGTCTTCAAGGGATAACCAATTTGTATTGGTTAGAGGGAAGCCACTACAGCCTCCCTCACCAAACCAATAAACGAGTAGTTTAGGACTGCATACTCAGGCAGTGTTACTTAATTGCAACTCTCATAGCCTCACCGTAACTGTCTAGGACCATCAAGTTACCGTATCGAGGTTCCGTTAGGATGTTTGTAAGGTTAATAACAAAGAGTTGTGCGTTACCCTTGGAAAACCAAACCGACTCCGAAATGGTAAACCAATAAGAATACACAACTCTGCAACGTCTTCTTTAATCACAATACCACGCGTTGCTTTGGTAAGGGAAGGTTTAAACACATCATCTGATACCTACAAACAGATTAAAAATAATTCCTATCAATAAGGTTTAGGTTGCGACCCTTGGCCTCTGACCCCTTATCCTCGCAACGCGTTACTGAGACTCTTTTCTAGTCCCACGGAATTATTATTTGTAGTATGACTACTACTTACCCTTAACAGATAAGTAATAGTCACGCATTTTATTTTGCTTATCAATGTACTCTTGCGATGCAGTAATAGCAAAAGCAATAGTAGTAATCATTGAGAAGATAATAAGACCACTCCCAAACCAATCTTGGAAGCCGCTTCCTGATAATAATCCAAAGACAATTGCTGCCATTGAATTGATAGCCATAAATGTAGCTAAGAACAAAGCAAACAAGCTAACGTACTTGATTGCACATTTGAAAACAAATTTAACCATTGTGTTATAGTATTAGATTAGATAATTAATGAGGTAAATAAAAATGGTGGAAAAAAGAGAGAGTGAATGTACAACGCACACTCACTCAGTAATCAGTTAACCTAAGGGCAAACTAAAAAGCTAAGGACGCCGAAGCGTCCTATGCTTTTACAACGATATAGTTTCCTCTACGTTGTAGTTGTTGACCGTAGCAATTGGCTGACCGTCGTCGGTTATGAGCACTTTGTACTCACTCAATGTCCCTTCTTGGGATTTCTTACCAACGGGCAGCGTAGACTTGTCGCCTTTCTTAGTCTCGTAAGAGATGAAAGCTCCGTTAGGGCCTACTACCTTGCTTGCTGTTACTGCGCCTTGTTGACGCAAAAAGTCTAGTAAATTCATACCATTTATGTTTTAGGTGGGGCGTTACAATGCCCAAAGTATAGTGGGGGTCTGTGTTGTAGTTGGTCAACACGCTCACAAATCCTCCACAAAAAAAATTTTTTCCCCAGAAATTTTTTCTAGAGTTGTAGACTAGATTATCTTTGCACATCTATGACCGATGATTTTAATTTAAGTGACGACTTCCAAGATTTTGTTGACGAACTTACGAGTGACGAAAAGAACGATAATGCTCAATGCAGCATTGATAATCCAGAATGTGAAAACTGCGGCAGCTAAGAAATTATAAATTTTTATATCTTTGCCATTAGAAGCACACGAAAGTGTATCACCCCAGAGGGCCAGAAGGTAGTTATGGGGTCAGACGTTGGATTGTAGTTCCTAAATAAGGAATAGAGTTTTCTCCAATAGCTTCGAAAAGAGAGGATATAGCCTGTAGTTGGGGCACATTGCACACAGGTAGGTGCGGTGAAGTAACACTAGTTTTAGTGTCCCTAGGTAACCAGAAATGGTAGCACTGCTAAAAGGTAAAATTCCGATCGAAATGTAAATTCTCTAAGGGGGAGGTGTGTCTAAACGGGTAAATGTTTAGAAATCTGACACTTTCCTTGTAAATGTAAATTATTTTATTATAACTTTGTCCTATAACTAAATATATAGGCAATGGCAGACACTAAATTAGACTTTAAACCCTATGGTGGTTGGGTTATATTACCCAATCCTGCAGCGCAGAAGCGAGAGTCAGGTATTATCTTGGAGGACGACACAGCAAATAAGTTGCGTACTAATGTATTACCAGTGTTGGCAGTAGGACCAGACTGCAGACAGACTCAGGTTGGGGACACCGTTATGGTAGACCCTAGTTCAGAGGCAATGATTGTACATATCAATGAGGTATCGTACTTATTTGTTAACGAATTCCAGATTTTAGGTAGATTCTTGTGATTCCCGCAGGTACAGTAACTATATCTCTAAAGGACTACCACGATTTACTAGAAAGTAAAGAGAAATCTGAAGCTTTGCGTGATGATACCCAAAGGGCTGCTAAAGAAATAGCAGTCTTTTTGAGTTTTATGGCAACCCGTAAGGATATAGAGCCGTATGTACAAGAATTTAACAGGCAGGCTACATCTTGTGAGATAATTATAGATGGTAGCAGAGCTAGAATAAAATTTAAAGATGCTTAGAACAAGATTTGCTACAAGGGATTTGACAGAGCTTGTGCATCTAATGCTGGAATTTGAAAAAAAATTGACAATGTGGTCAGAAAAAAATATTACCGCAACATGGGATGTACGAATCTTGATAGGAGAGGGAGAGTACATCATAGAAGTTACTGTAGAAGATGATGAAGACAAAAAAACCAAATAAGCGCAAGCTTACAATAGACGGTGTCACATACAAAGTAGAAAAATCATTGTATGATGTACTATACCAATTAGAAACCCAGGTAGGTAACCACACCTTAGCACTTTATAATTATATAGAGATACACATTAAGAATAAGAATGAAAAATCTCACATAGAAGAAGTGCTATATAAATATTGCATGCAACTGCCTTACGCAGAAAATGTAGTTGCAGAAATAAACGAAAATATAGATGGAGCAAAAGATAACGATTAAGGTAAATTCTACCTACAAGTACTTGCAACTTTGGAATGGTATTTTTAATCTTACAGACATGGAGCTTAGAGTGCTATCTACATTAGTAGATCTGCAATTAGAAGAAGGTACAAAGAATTTGTGTGCATCTGATAATAAAAAACAAGCTGCAAGAGCTTTAGGTATTAGTGATTTTAATACCTTAAACAATTACGTAAAGAAGTTTAAGGATAAGAGAGCAATCCGTAAAGTTGGTAAGAATTACGTGCTAAATCAGTTGCTAAATGTTAAAACCACAGGAGTTAAAGTCAACATTAAACGAGAATCCTAATTATGTAATAACTCAGTATCTCGTAGACGAAATATATGTTGGAATTATACAAGATGGTTATGGAAATTTATTAGACTTAGAAATTATTGAAGTAGAGTATGAGCCAGGAGAAAGAGTTGCCGAGTATTTGGCAGATGACTAAAAACTTTAGCAAAGAACTTGCAAAGTATGTATCAGAAGGGCTGCCTAATGTATCAGAAGCTGAGTATAAAAAAAGATTAGAGACTTGTGTGTCTTGTGAGTTTTATCTAGCTGATAGTACAAGGTGTGCTGCCTGCGGATGTTTACTAGAGCATAAAGCAAAATGGAAAACATCGTCTTGCCCAAAACATAAATGGGGACCACAAATAAAAAAGCATGGCAAAATCGAAAAAAGCCCTGATACAGGAGCTAGCGAGTAAACACAATCTACCACTTAAGACCGTATCCAACATTGTAGAGCACCAGTTTAAGTATGTGGCTAAGATTATGGGTCAAGGCAACTTTGAGACTGTAAGATTACCATACTTTGGTAAGTTTTCTGTAAAACCAGGTAGACTGAAAAATGTAAATAAGAAAAAAGATGCAACTACTAACAATAACAGATAATGTTGCAATGCCATCTGCTTATACGCTGACTATACAAGAGTTTGCAAAGCTTGTAAGTAGAGATAAGACTAAGGCAAAGGACAGATCTAGTAAAGAGCTAGCATATGTGTACTTTGTTTGTGACCATGCGTCACCGTTTGCTGTGTATGGCGAGGATAAGCGTGGAGAAGAAGTAAAACTTAGTGTGTTTGGGGAAACAAAATGGGAACCAGACTCTGCCATAGAAGCAGCTTGTGCAAAATACAAGAAACTAAAAGAAACATCAGCAGTAAGATTGCTAGCAGCAGCTAGAGAGTCGGTTGTAAAACTAGAAAATTATTTTAAAGACGTAGATCTTACCCTAGCAGACGATAACGGCAAACCAATTTTTTCAGCAAAAGATTTAGTAGCTAATTTGTCTAAGATGGGGGATGTTATAAATGGAATTAGTAAATTAGAAGATCTTGTTAAGAAAGAAGAACAAGTACAATCTAGTAACCGAGGTGGTGTAGAGGTAAACAAGTATAGTCAGTAGTGGACTTTTTAGAAGACATAGAAAATTACGAAAAAGCGATGTACAATGCTTACAAGTTGATTGTAAAAGACATGACTCTTGATGATTTTTTTGAAGACTACTCTAATACACAAGAACTAACAGACCTATACTTACCATTTGACCCGTTAGAAAGTGACGGTCGAGATCCAGGCACAATAGACATAGTTATAACATTTATGGAGTCTATGGAAGAGTATGAAAAGTGCCAAAAATTACTAGATATTAAAACCAAATGTTTAAAAACACAGATCGACTAAGACCAGCCGCTCTAAAGTTTATAGAGCATGGCTATTACACAAATGCCTTAGCAGGCACAAAAGATTACTACGAGTTTTGGGACAATGAACAGCACAGATGTATGTATGGATACACTGTGGGCGAGGGCACTGATCAAGAAATTACAATCACAGGCAATCATTACTTCTATCTCAACTATTGTCCTATAGATAGATCTGTAGACGAGGAGTTACCAGACGGCACAGTAATTGCAAAACGTGAGCGCACGTTTCCTGCATTCTATGACGGGGATTACAAATATTTTACAGCTATAGATACATGTCGTAAGACTAACAAGCACATGACTGTGCTAAAAGCAAGACGTAAAGGCTACTCTTACAAGGCAGCAGCTATGCTTGCACGTAATTATTTCCATATACGCAACAGTAAGAACTATGTGTTTGCTGGACAGAAAGAATACTTGATTGGGGACGGTCTATTGTCAAAGGCATGGGAGATATTGTCTTTTGTTGACGACAACACAGCTTGGACACAGCCTAGATTACGTGATAGGGAGATGAAC
>CEOI01009297.1_pt1 | contig 19308 bp, 28 predicted proteins | sample 530351 | NCBI WGS metagenome assembly CEOI01 (sample SAMEA2619962, study PRJEB7988) | marine metagenome | biome: marine biome (ENVO:00000447); feature: deep chlorophyll maximum layer (ENVO:xxxxxxxx); material: "saline water (ENVO:00002010), including plankton (ENVO:xxxxxxxx)" | depth 17 m | reverse complement strand
TGCATTAAATTCTTATACTCAAGCAGACGTTCTTGGATTAGCGCAGCAACAGTTTAATGCTATTACTGGTGGTAATGGTATGCCTTTAAATGCTTTTAATGAATTTGAAAATTATATTAATGCAGGCAAACGTGATCCATATAAAAACAAACCACAACTTAATGAACTTGTTAATAGTCTTATTGAAGTAAAAGAAACACCAAATATGACAACAGTATTTAATGCTGTTATGCAAGATATAAGAGATCAATCAACTGCTGCTAGTGCTGAGTTTTCTAAAAAATTAGACATAAATAATTCTATTTATAATGTTGAAAATATAGGTCCAGTTTCTGATAAAGCAGATGTGGAAAGATATGTTGATGCAAAACTTAGACCTCTTGTTTCTAATCTACCAGACGGTTCACCAATAAATTTTAAAGATCCATCTTTATATTTTGATCCTACTGGTAAGCCAACTGAGTTTCATGACGAACTTATGACAATGGCAGGATATGGAGTATTGCCAGAAGGTTTTGCAGATATGTTTAATGCTGCTGCAATGCGTGGAGGCGTAGGGCTAGACGGTGAAATATTGTATTCATTTTTTAAATCATTTACAAATTCACAAAACAATTTAAACAGAACAAATTTGCTTGCGATTGATGGGCCTAATACTTTATCTGCAAATACTAAAGCTGTATTTGGTACAGCCATGATGTTATATGAAGCAGGGTTTTTAGATACACCAAATGACGCACTTGCTGCTGTTGTTGATAGGTATACTGATGTAACGCCAGAACAAATTCTTTCAAATTTAAAACAAAAATTAGAAGGCACTTCATTAGTAGATTATATTAATGATGCTTATGAAGGTGCAGATACAACAACAATCAATGAACTTAAAACTGTTGCTATGTATATGGAACCCAACATTACAACAGGTGATGATTTAAAAGAATCTTTAAATAGATATTTATCTTCTATGTACTTTCCAGATGAGCGAATGCTTGGTGCAGGAGGCTATGGACCAAAGGGAAATAGGTATCATAAAAATAGTAGAATAAAAAGATTAGGTTCTGTTGACCAAATGGACAGGATGGATAAAGATATTGCTAATGAAATTATTTCTACATTTAGCTCAGAAGAATATAGAAAGTATATTCAATTAGAACCGAAATACAAACTACCAAATAATCAAGTTACAATTATTGATAATTTAATTAACACAGGTGTTTCTATTGCAGCTAAAATGGATGGGCTTAATTTAACTTTTGGATATGAACCTGATTACTCTAACCCAGATAAACTATATGTTAAGATCAAAGATGAAACAGGTGCATTCCGACAGCACATGATAAGTGAAACCATAACATTTACAGATGAACGTGGTGATCCTATAACAACAATAACTGAATTTCCTATGATAGTTGATTTAAATGACTATCTTACACCAACACCTCTTGTTGGGTTTTACTACAATCAATTCCGAACATATGCAGCAAATTCTCCTAATGGAAACTATGAAGGTTTTTTAGCAGAAGATCCAAGTGATTATAAAATAGTAGCAGCTGCCAAAAAATTATTTAGACAAGAAGAAAAAGAATATACAGACGAAACTATGGACGCTTATGAAGCTCATGCATTTGCAATGAACCCTGAGACTATCCAAGATAATCGCGCAGAATTTGATAGACTTGTTAAAATAGGTATGATTCCTAAAGAACATTTGCCATACTTTAAACCATTTATGGAATAGTAAATGTCTGATTCGATAACAACACCACCATTACGGCAAGCGTTTCCTCCAAATAAAATTGGATATCAGTTAAAGAATGATCCGAAGTTTACTGAAACTTTACGCGCTAATATAGAAAAAAGATTTATTAATCCTTATAATGAAACAATTACTAATTCGTCATTACCTCCATTACCTGATCCTAATTTTAATTATGCTGATTATCTTGCAGAACGTGGTATCCCTCTAACTTCATCAAAAGGTAAATACGTTGCAAGATATGCTCAAACAAAAGAAAGTTCTGATGCAGCTTTAGAGCGTTATGAAAAACAAATACATTATCAAGAAGTTTTAGAAAGATCTGGTTTTTTAAATTTAGTTGGTTCTGATCCATTGTTTTGGGGCGAAGTAGCTACTGGTACTAAACTTTTAAGTATGGCAGGCAAAGAAGTAACAAAGAAAATTGTTGCTGATTCTATTGAAAATGGTTTGGAACTTGGTGTTCAAAGATCATTGCTAGAAAAAAACTTACGAGGAACAATAGCACCAACTGCTTTTTTCGAAGGTGTTGGTAATTTATTTGATGCAACTACAAGATTGAATATGAATGAAGATGCTTCAACAGTTCTTAAACAAGAAGCATTTGATTACGCAATTGCAGTAGCGTCTGCAACTGCTGTTGGTTATGGATTCGGAAAATATAATCAAGCACAGTTTGAGAAACAAGAACTTGTTAAGCGCAGATATGATATTGCGAGAAACAATGCAAAAGAGTTTATGGGAGGTATAAATTCTAAACCAGATAATCCATGGACAAAATCAAAAGACAGGGAAATTGTAAGCTATGGTCCTGATGTTGAGCCACCACCAAAGTTTGCTGACGAAGATGTAGCTTATATGGGTGAATGGTTTACTAATACTATTTTTTATAAAGCATTACCAACGCCAATGAAAACATGGATAATGTCTAATGCTCCTGCTGCAACTAAAACAAGGTTTCTCAGACTAGCCAATGATGGTGGTGTTGGATTTAAATTTAACCAATTAGGTGACGGAGTTGGTGAGTCTGTAGCGCAAGAAGCCGCAAAGCTTCAAGGTAAATGGGCAGGTGTGTGGACGGACATTCATGATCTATGGTCACAAGCAACAACGAGAGGTGGTGCTTCTGTTTTAGATGTTCAAGTTCAAAACACATTAGAAAAAATACGAAAGATAAGAGGTAAAGAAAGTTTAACTATTGATGACTTTGGCGATACACTTGTTGCGCATTATATGAATCAAACTCCTTTGAGTGAGCTAACTGCTTTAGAAAGAAAAGGTGTAGAAATATTATCTACTCATTTTAAAGAATGGGAAAAACTTCTCAATGAAGTTGGTTTGCTTGGCAAGCATGATTCAATTATTAATCAAATACAAAATGCAACAGATCAATTATCAAGTTCTAAAAGTATAATGGGCGATATATTAAAAGGTAATCGTTCTTTTTTAATTAAAGAATCTGAAAATATTAAAAAAAGAATTGCAACTAAAACAACAAAATTAGAACAGCTAAATAAAACTTTTGAAACAAGAGGTCTTACAGCTAAACAAGCAGACTTTAGAGCAAGATTAATTGATGAATTACCTGAGTTAAAAAATGCATTGCGATCTGTAAACAATTCAATAAGTACTCGCTATACATTACGCAGCATGAAAGATCTTACAAAAGTTCTTGATGATCTTAGATTAACTCCTAAACAGAAAAAAGCATTAGGTAATCTTTCTAAACATCGTGATAAGATGCAAGAAAGAATTGATAATCTTAGAGCATACCTTGATGGTCAAGCAGATTTAGGTGAACCATTTTTTCCTAGATACTTTAATCATAGAGAAATTATAAATAGACGCGACGAGTTTACAGAAATTATAAGAAAAGAATATGCTGATAATCCTTTTGTTTTTTCATACAATAGAAAAACCGAAAAGTTTGAAAAAGTACGTTTGCCAAGTGATTATGGTAGTACTTTAAAAAGAGCGCAACAAACTGTAAATAAAATTTTAGATGAAACTGACGAAGATGGTATGGTTGGAGCATACTTTGGAGCAGGAAAGTCTAAACATTTTATGCATAGAGAATTAGATATTCCTAATTCTAAGCTTAAAGATTTTATGGTTACAAATCTTAAAGATATTCTTGTAGCTTATAATTCAAAAGTTGCTCCTAAGTATGCGTTTGCAAAACAGTTTAGAAATGCTGATGGAAACCCTGCATCATTAGACGAAGTTATTGCTCAAAATACTAAAGAAATGACTGAGGCAGGTTTATCTACAAAAGAAATTAACAGGCTTAATAAAGATTTTATTGGCACATACGATAGAATTGTTGGTCGTGTTATGACCAAACCAGACTCTTTAAATACAAGAGCTGCTGATTGGTTAAGAACAGCAACACAGTGGACATATCTAGGTGGAGCAGGACAAGCAGCTATAGCAGATTTTTCTAATTTATTTTTAGATCACGAAATGAGAACTATAGCTAAAGGTGTTACTGCAAGCATAGAAGAAGGCGTTTTAAAAAGCGCAGCTAAAGAACTAAAAAGAGCAGGTGATGGTCTTGAGATGATTCAAGGACAGTTTCATCTTAAGTATATGGAAAATATAAGTTCTGATCCATTTAGAAATGCTCTTACAGATAAAATAAATCATGGGTTTTATACTTTTAATTTACTTGGCCCTGCTACATTAGCTGCTAAAAATATGGATGCATTGTTTCGAGGTCATACAATTATTGATATTGCAACAAAGAAAGCAAACAATAAAAAGTTAAGCAATTGGGAATCTGTATTTTTATCACGTTATAATATTAATGATGATATGGCTAAACGTATTGCTGCATCACCAGTAGATAAAACTAAAAATCAATTATATTTACCAAATACAGACGCATGGACAGACACAGGCGCAGTAGAAGCATTTAGATCCGCATTGCGATCAGGTGTTACTAATAGAATTATTATGGGTACACCTGCGGACAAACCATTAGCAATGAGTGGTAAGTCTTATGTACCTATGGATATAGCAAAAATGATTGGAATGAAAGAAAGTCCAAGAGTAAAAGGATATGCGGAATTAGAAAGTCCTTTGCTTGCATTACCATTTACATTTTATACTTACACTGTTGGCGCATTAAACAAAGTAACAACTAACTATGCTCAAGGTTTAGTTAGAAATAAAGCTGCTCATTTTATTATGGCTATGTTTCTTGGCTATCATATTGTTAAGGCAAGAACACCATCATGGGCATGGAATGAAATGGACATAGAAGATAAAGCATTACGCGCGTTTGATTTTTCTGGTCTTGCAGCTTTTTATTCTGATATGTTCTATCGTTCATTAGAAATGGGAATGGCTTTTGACATAGCCAATCCAACACCATTTGAGCCAAAGTTTAAACAAGATCCTGATGCTGTTGGTGGTATATCTTCTATTTTTGGCGCACCTGCTGATTATGCATATGACAATGTGCGAATGATTCAAATGTTTGCGCGAGGTGAATATGAAGAAGGCATGGAGCAAGGTGTTATGAACATTCCTTTGCTTGGCAATATGTTTATTAAAGATTTAAGAAATGATCTGAAAAATGTATTAGGTGATTTTGGCGCATCATTAGAATAAATTGTGCGAGCATTTTTGTGCGTTGAGATTATTTCTAGTTAGTTTATCTTAGCCCCAAATGAGGGCCGATTTATGACAATATCTATAGCAGACAATTCACCACGTATTTCCTACACCGTAGGTCAAGGCGTTACCCAAACTTCTTTTACTGTTCCTTTTGAATTTTTCAATAACACTGATCTTAATGTTTATGTAGATGGCACGCTCAAAACAATTACTTCTCACTACACTGTTTCGGGTGGCGATGGTTCTACTGGTACTATTTCTATGTCTGTCACAGGTGGCAGTGGTGGGTCTACTGTTGTTATTACCCGTGATATTGCCTTAGAAAGAACTACTGATTTTCCTGTTTCGGGTGCATTTAATATTGTAGCTCTTAATACTGAGTTAGATAGATTGGTTGCTATTGCTGCTGACCTTGAAGATCAGGCTAATCGTGCATTGCAACTTACAGATTTTGATGCTGCGGTGTCACTTGTCCTCCCAGAAGTTGACACTCGTAAAGGAAAGACGCTCGCTTTCAATGCATCAACAGGCGCAGTAGAGGCAGGTCCAAGTATTTCTGACACTCAAACTGTTTCTGCTGCGTCCGCTGACATAGCATTACTTGCTGATATACAAGACGGAACTACAGCAACTAATGCGATAACTACTGTTGCAAGTAATAATGCTAATGTTACTACAGTCGCAGGAATATCTTCAAATGTAACAACAGTAGCAGGTAACAATTCAAACGTAACTACTGTTGCAGGTAGCATTTCTAATGTAAATACAGTAGCAAGTAATATATCTAGTGTTAATTCAGTAGCTACAAATATTGCTAGTGTAGTATCTGTTGCTAATGATCTTGCAGAAACTGTTTCTGAAATAGAAACGGTAGCAAACGATCTTAATGAGTCTACCTCTGAGATTGATACTGTTGCTCAAAATATAGCTAATGTTAATACAGTTGGTACTGGCATTTCGAATGTTAATACTGTTGCTTCTGGAATATCTAACATAAATACAGTTGCAGGTATTGATGCTAACGTTACAACTGTTGCAGGAATAAGTAGTAATGTTAGCACTGTAGCAGGTATATCAAGTGATGTTACTGCGGTAGCAGGTGACGCAACAGATATAGGAACTGTTGCAACGAATATTTCTAATGTAAACGCAGTTGGTAGCAACATATCTAATGTTAATTCTGTAGCAAGCAATGCTAGTAATATTAACGCTGTTGCCGCTGATGCGACTGATATAGGAACTGTTGCAACAGATATTTCGAATGTTAATACTGTTGCAGGTATTTCATCAAATATTAGTACAGTTGCAGGTATAAGCTCTAATGTAACAACAGTTGCAGGAATTAGTGCAAACGTAACAACGGTTGCAGGTGATACAACAAACATAGCAACGATTGCTACAAACTTAAGTGGAACTGACACTATTGGTACGGTAGCAGGGTCAATAACCAACGTTAATAATGTTGGGGGATCAATATCTAATGTTAATACTGTTGCTAATAACCTTACTTCTGTAAATGCATTTGGTAATCAGTATGTTATTAGTGCTAGTGCGCCTAGCTCTCCTAACGAGGGTTTGCTATGGTTTGATACAACTACAGATACAATGAAAGTTTACAATGGTTCTAGTTTTCAAAACGCAGGATCAAGTGTAAATGGAACAACTAACAGAGTTAATTATGTAGTTGGCTCATCTTCTGGTTCTTACAATGGATCTACTACTGTATTCCCAGCAACATATGATGTTGGTTTCTTAGACGTATATCTCAACGGTGTGCGTTTAGATCCTGCAGATTTCACAGCAACAAATGGTTCTAGTGTTACGCTTGGTAGTGCAGCAACAAATGGTGATACAGTCGGTATTGTTGGGTATGGTACTTTTGAGTTAGCAGATCACTACAATAAAACTAATTCAGATGCTCGATATGCACAACTATCAGGAGCAACATTTACTGGTGATATAAGCGGTACAAATGCTACTCTATCTGGTTACTTACGTGGCCCATCAAGCTTTACTATTGACCCTGCAACGCATGGGGATAATACTGGAACTGTAGTTATTGCAGGTAACTTACAAGTTGATGGAACTACAACTACAATTAATAGTACCACACTTACAGTTGACGATAAGAATATTGTTATTGCTTCTGGTGCTGCGGATGCTGCGGCTGCAAATGGTTCTGGCATAACTGTTGATGGTGCAAGTGCTACTATTCTTTATCAATCATCAGGCGATAAATGGCAGTTTAATAAACCAATTAGTTTTGCTAACTGGACAATTACAGAAAGCGGTGGGTCGCTGTACTTTGCAACAGGCGGCACAAACAAAATGAAACTAGATGCAAGCGGCAACTTAGATGTCGTTGGCTCAGTTAATTCTAATGCAACAATCTCCTAGTGAAAGGACACGAAAATGGCGATTAAAGTAGGTGGAACAGAGGTAATTACTAACGCTAGGCAGCTTAGTAATATTGCTAGTGTAGATGCTACAACTGTAGCTGCGCTTGGAACAGCAGGTGTTGGTGGTGGTGGTGGTGTCTTTGATATGACTGCATCAGGGGCAATTTCGTCTGGTGATCTTGTTGCTTTAAATAGTGATGGTACTGTTAGTCCAATTACAGAAAGTATTTCACCTGCAAATCCACCTACTGAGGTAACTACAACTTCTGGATTTAGTAGTGTAGAACAGCATATTGAAACGTCTTACGATACACAATATGATAGAGTTGTTGTTGCTTTTAATCAAAGCAGTAATCCTAGAGCAGCAACTTATACAGTAAGTGGTAATAAAACTAACGCTTCTGCAACATGGAGTAGTGATATTGCGATTCAAAATAAAACCGCAAATTATGGGCCTCAACTTGTATACGATAGTGTAAATGGAAAACATATTTATGCGTGGTCTCACTATAACAGTGATAGTGATGATGGAGGTCATGTAATAGTTTTAGACGCAACAAATGCAACACTTAGTCAAGGTACGGCTGTTGATTGGCTTCCTAATCTAAGATCAGATCAATTTGATATGTGTTACGATGCTGATAATGCAAATATATATATATCATATCAATCTGATGGTGGTACAACACACATTATTGCAGGTTCAATTAGTGGAAACTCTATTACTCTTGGATCGGCTGTACAATTAGATACTACAAAAAGAAATACAGCTTGTGCATATGATCCAGATACGAATCAAATTGTTGTTCTTGCTCAAGGGCCTTCTAAAACAAAAACTTATTTTTTAACTGTAAGCGGTACAACTCTTACACTTCTATCAAATTCAAGCTCTAATGATTTAAAGAACAGTTCTAATAGTGATATAGTTACAAATTATCATAACTTAATGTATGAACCACATAATAATAAACTATTGGCATCTTATTATAATTCAACAGATGGCGGTGTTTATGTAAGTGCTGGTACTATTACATCTAATAGTATTTCTTGGGGTACTCCAAAATTAATTACTTCTTCAAATCCAGACGGTCTTGGTTCACGTGGAACTAAAATGACACTTAAAGATACAACCTCTGGTGATTTTTATTTAATATTTGAACTTCCTACAAGTCCATCTATTAAAATAGCAAGCTTAAGTTTAAGCGGTACTACTGTTTCTTTTACTGTAGGTAATTTATATGAAAAAACTTCCACAAATGGTGGAGATATTCTTTACAATCCAGACATTTCTGGAAACTTATTATTTACAAGAAGAACTTCAGGTGGCTCATTAAGAGTGCAGACCTTAAATACTGATACTACTACTTCAAATAATACTGATTGGATAGGAATTGCAGGTGAAGACATATCAGATACAGCATCAGGTGAGATAAAATTACTTGGTAGTGTTGATAGCCAACAATCAGGTTTAACACCAAAAACAAATTATTACGCACAATCAGATGGTTCTTTGGGTACTAGTAGCGCTGATAGCGCCCCACTTGTTGGTAAGGCTTTAACATCAACGTCAATTCTTATTACAAGACCAGATTAAAAAGGATAACACATGACAAAAGCAAGAGACTTAGCAACCTTAGTATCAACAGGTAATCCTCTAGCTGATGGTGCAATAACAGTCGCAGAAGTAACTGGTGCAGCAGCACTTGCAAGCCCTACATTTACTGGAACACCAAGCGCACCTACCGCATCAGCAGGAACAAACACCACACAAATAGCTACAACAGCATTTGTGCAAACAGATTTAGCCAATTTAGTAGATAGTGCGCCAGATGCTTTGAACACATTAAATGAACTAGCGGCTGCATTAGGTGATGATGCAAATTTTAGTACAACAGTAACAAACAGCATTGCAACAAAAGCTCCTACTGCTGATCCTACATTTACTGGTGATGTTACTTTGCCAGATAAGATTGTGCATACTGGCGATACTAATACGGCTATTCGTTTTCCTTCTGCTGATACAATTAGTTTTGAAACTGGTGGCAGTGAACGCTTTAGAGTTGGTTCATCAGGTGAACTTGGCATAGGCGGTGCAACCTATGGTACAGCAGGACAAGTTCTAAAATCTGGTGGTTCTGGTGCTGCACCAACATGGGGTGAGGCTGCATCAGCAGGTCCTCTCTTTGATAACTTTTTATTTAGATAAAGGAAAAGTAAAATGACAACCTTTGCATTTGTAGATCAAGAGTACACTGTAAGCTCTAATAATAACAGTTATTTAACGCCACAAAATCTTTATACCGTACCTAGCAATAAAATTGCTAAAATTAAGTTTGATGGTATGTTCGTAACTCACAACCAATCGGGTAGCTCTTCTTATGCTTTTAAAGAAGTTTCGTTTATGCTTTACTCAGACGGTACAAATGTTCATCGAAAACATATGTATGGTTTTGCTGATACTACTGAAAATAACATTCAAATGGTCTCTTTTTATAATCCAGTAGAGTATATGGGTTCTCGTCATAATAGTAATAATGGTTCTCAAAGTGCTAATTATGAATATAGTATGTTTGCACAACCTCAACATGTGGTTAGTTCAGGTACTGTAGATACTCAAATAAGTGATGCACCTACTGGTCATTATGATTTTACATCTACTAGAACAAATGGGGGCAGAGTTTATGGCCCAGGCACTTTTTTTATGAAAGAAAATGAAGTGTTAAAAGCTGTTGCTCAAGCAAATACAGATAGTAATGCTACTAAGTATTTTAATTTTCGATTGGCTGTTTTTCTAGAAGATGAATAGATATATGATTTTTCTGAGTTAGGAAAATGGATCCAGTATCTTGTGTAGCTTTAGCAACAGGGGCATACAAAACGCTACGTGCAGCTATAAGCACAGGAAAAGATATACAAGAAATGTCTGGAACTTTAGCCCAATGGGGCAAAGCATTTTCAGATTTTAGTAATTTAGAAGAACGAGAAAATAATCCACCTTTTTGGAAAAAAACATTTAAAGGTTCTGATGAAGAAACAGCTTTAGAAATTTTTGCAAATAAAAAGAAAATGGAACAAATGCGGTCAGAAATAAAAGACCATATTAGTTTTCATTATGGACCTAGTGCGTGGAAAGAAGTCTTACATATTGAAGCGCAAATGCGTAAAAAAAGAAAACAGGAGTTTTATAAAAAACAGGAGCGAATAGATGCGGCTATTAATTTTACTATTGGGTTCGTTATTTTTCTGCTCAGTGGTGGTGTCTTGTTCTGCATTTTCTATTTCCTCGGCAAATGGCAAGGACGTTGGTAACCATGTGGGTGCTATTATGGTTACAATTAGTGAGTGGAACTTTTGATCATTACCACATATCAAGTCACAGTTCTGAGGAAGCATGTAAAGAAGCGTTAAAAGAAGCTAAAGTATTAGTTACAAATACAAATAATAAAGTAGTGTGTATAAAAATTGAACGGTGACAATTACAGAATGGAAGGGAAAGTACATAATCTATGACAATAATGGTTATGTAATAATTATAACTAGGGACAAACGAGTAGCCTACAAACACGCAAGGAAATATTATGGTAGCAATCACAGCTAATTATTTAGATGAACTAAAGATCTTACCACGTTTAGCTTTTCTATGCCAAATTGTTTTGACTTGGAAAGTATGCCTTTGGTTTATGACATTAGAAGATCCAACTACACAACAGTCAGCATTTGTATCTTTAGTTACTGCTATGCTTTCTGCGTCTTTTGCGTTATGGTTAGGCAAAGAAGCCAAGACAGATAGAGGAGGATACTATGCTCCAGACACTAATAGGTCCGATAACTGAACTAGCAGGAGGTTGGTTAAATGCCAAAACCCAAGCCCAACAAGCAAACGCGAAACTCAAGCTCACCGAAGCCGAAGCCAAAGCCAAGATCCTCGTCTCCAAAGAAACCTCAGTCCAAGACTGGGAAAGGATTATGGCACAAGGTTCTCAGAATTCTTGGAAGGACGAGTGGTTAGTTTTATTATTTTCAATCCCATTGATCCTAGTGTTCACAGGTGAATGGGGTCGTACAGTCGTTGCAGAGGGGTTTACAGCACTGGAACAGATGCCTGAGTGGTATCAGTATACTTTAGGCGTTATCGTAGCCAGTAGCTTTGCAGTGCGCTCTGCGACAAAGTTCTTTAAGAAAGGTTAATCATGGCATTTAAATTATCAGAACGCTCAATGAGCAAACTCAGAGGTGTGCATCCTGATTTAATTAAGGTTGTTACTACAGCTATAACTCTAACTGATGTAGACTTTGGTTGTATCTGTGGCTTGCGTACCGAAGAAGAACAAAAAGAACTTGTAGCTAAAGGCGCAAGTAAAACCATGAACAGCTTTCATCGAAGGCAAGCTGATGGATTCTCTCATGCTGTTGATCTTATGGCTTACGTTGGTTCTCGAGCATCATGGGAAGAAACACTTTACGATAACATAGCTGATGCAATGAAAGCAGCAGCCGATCAACATGCTGTAGATATAACATGGGGTGGCGCTTGGCAGGTGAATGAAGAAATCAGATGGTTAAACATAAGAGATTGGGGTGGCAAAATGGAAAACGCTTCCCTTGCTTACGTTGACCTGAGACGCAAACAAGGAAAGCGACCCTTCTATGATGGACCTCACTTCGAACTCATGAGGTAGGTCGAGGTTCTGGTTTCACAGAAGGTTGTTTAATACCAGATATAAATGGTGTCTTACGGCAATACATCATGATCTCTTTGCCGTAAGTATCAGCTAGAACATCATACAAATCATCAACTATTCCATCACCCATAGCGTCATAACATTCTTGTTGGCTCGGAAAGATAACATTAGTTGATACTGGTGTATCATGCACAACATACTCAATCACAAGTAATGTAAAAAATAATTTACCCATTGTAATGCCTTTGCTGTTTGTTAGGCCAAGGAATATTTTTCCTTTTGATAAACTCATGCAGCGTTGTTCGTTGTACTTTGAGAATCTCTGCTGCTTCTGTTTGTGTGTAGCCTGCTTTCGAGAGATCAAGAACAAGATCTATGCGCTCTTGTTCCTGTCTCTCTCTCAAGCTATACCACGTTTCGCTAGAAAGGGATCTCATTTTTCTTACCACCCATCTTTTCAGTTATCTTTATAGATAAATATTTTTTGCCTGAGTCTTTTGATTTACGTTTCCAACCAGAAAGAACCATGTCTTTGTTGGTTGCGTAATCATCAATTGGACCTTTCCAATCTGGTGCATTTTCTGCACCATCATTTTGAAACATGACTCCAAGTTTTTGGTAAACTTCCAAAACCGTTTTACCACCTTTGGTTACGTTCTTTACAATAACAAAATTTCTTTCGTTACCCTCCAAATTCATTTTACCTTGCAGTAAAAATTCTTGCTGCTCGAATGGGTCAAACCCTGATGCTGAGTTTGTGTTATCATATTCTGCCATATTTATCTCCTTATAATAGGCTTGCCTGTCGAGGATCAGTCGTTACTGGCTCGAATTTAATATCAACTAATCGGTAATCTTTACCGCCAGTTTTTGATTTGAATACATACGGATGCGGTTTCATTTCTTTCAGAGAATCAGGATAGATATACATTCTCTTGCCTGCATGGTGAATGAGAAGGCCACCCATTTGGATAGCCTTCTTCACCTCATAATCTCTTACGGAAACGAATGAACCTTTCCATAATTTTTTTACCTCCTTTACCATCATGATTAATAACCATCATTATCTTTCTTGGCTTTGTCATCTGATGTATACTTGTTACCATCAAACTTACCGAGAAAAACATCTGCATTAAAACCAAGATGAGACAACGCTTTAGTTAGCCCATCTGTCATAGCTTTCTTAGGCGCATCTTCATCAACCTTACCGTTGCGCATAAGAGCCTTGCACCCAGACACAGGACCATACACATTACTTGGTGACCCATGCCATACACTTACATTAGCTATAATAAGTGTATCATTTGGTGACAAAGTATGAACGCTTGTATCAACATGATACCCCCATCCTTCACCTACTGCACCAAATACTTCGGTAGCTTTTTGCACCTGAGAGTGCGCATCAATAGCTGTAAAACCACGACCAAAATCAACTCTCCTTAGAAACGCAGGATCTGAGGTTGATACCTGATCCCATATCTTCATATTAGTCATACTCTATTCCTTATATTAATTCTAACTGCACCGTTCTTGCTGCGCTTTAGTTGCAACTGGTCGCAGTATACCTCACGCTCATCATCATCAATCATCTTCTTGAGATCTTTCTTAGCGTTCTCAAACTGAATAGATTGCTGATAATACTTAATATAGGTAGCTGCTCTATCTACAAACATATTATCTGTAGATGCATCACGAACTACCATCTGGTCTACTGGGATATGATTTATCTCAGTAGCAATTGGCTCACCGAAACCAATAGGTTCTTCATCCCTTTGGACATACCCATTGAACTCTTTGATACAATCAAACATTCGATGCCAATATGCTTTGTCATATGATACATGACATGATTCATACTTACTGTTGCCAAAGATAACAGAAAGATAACAACTCTTTTCTTTAGCTAAAAACATATAGAACTGTAGCTGCGGCATGTAGTATGCCAACACTTTGTCCATGTTTGTAAATGCATTTGTATGTTTAGCTTCTACAATTGCATAGCTATCACGACTTACTTTGTAATGCGCATCAACTGTACCCTTCAAGGTCAAGTTAATATCTGGGTACTGTTCTTTGTATTCAAACTGATGATGCTCGAGTACACAATGATGTTCTTTCTCAAACCATTGTAAGTTTAAACTCTCACTTAGTATGCCTAACTGCACAGCTAAGTTATCTGATAGATCATCTGGTTCTTTGCGACCTGTCTTAACTTCCCACAGATCATACCACTGACCACTCATAATTGTGACTGCATCACTGCCGCCAATAAATCCTTTGCGTTCCATACTTTACCTCATCTTGTATAGTTTACTATACTGCATATATGCAGCTATTGCAAATACTTTTCCAGATCTTTTATTGTAATGTTACCACGTTCTAACAATCGTTCTCTGGATAGAGTATCTTTTAAATAATAATCTGGTATTCCTTCACCCTTCCTAATTCTATCTTCAAGTATTTCATCTGATGACTTTGGACCTGACGTAACTCTTATATCTTTAGTTCGATCAAGATAAATTTTTACTGCTTCTTTTGTAGATATAATAAAGGTCTTGCTCGTCGGCCATGTTCGCGCACCATGATTGGCGCGAACCTGTCCGTCGACCTCATTCAAAATATGTTCCATCTCATTTGGTTCTATTTGAGATGGAATGTTTTTATTTATATCTTCAACATGCAGCATAACTTCTTTGCGCAATGTCTCATGATCTGTACTTGTCGGTGGTGTATACCGCTTTAACAATTCAGTAAGCCACTTGCTTACCATACGCATACGATCATCGTACTTCATTTCTTACCAATCTTTCTAATGTTCACAACATTATCTAGTTCCGCAGCCACATCCATATTGAGTATAGAATTAAGCTTATCAGAATTAGTTTCGATCTCATCAAGATCATCTTCCCAACGCTCACCATTGAGCCACGTTGATGCATACGGAATGTATTGTTTCTCCACATGCCTAACACTTTCTGCAAAGAGCCTAGCTGCCTCAATAATTACAGAAGCTTTTTCTTTCTCACACGCACGAACGAACGCTTGCCTTGATTGACCTTTGGCTTTGCGCCTCGGATACACTTGCCAGAATTCTAAGAACTCTTGTATCTCATAGGGTAGTCGCTCTCTGCGACTATAAGATATATATGTATCGATATTAATAATATTACTAATAACTTCGTGTCGCACTGTGCGACTATCATCACTCATTAATTCACCCTTCCATATGGTTAATTGGTATCGCGTTGAGGCTGCGCGATGATTGCTCATGCGCTCCACGAAACCATGTTGCACTAAGTAATTGATTGCTCTGATCACTGTTGCTCTATGCAACTCGGTATCAGATGCTAGTGTTTGAATGCTTGGATAGCACTGACCTTCTGAGTCTACATATGTTGCAAGCGCACAATACACAGACTTCGCAGTTGAACTTCCAACTTGCGTTTTCATACACTCATGATATAAATGATCTAGTATATTTCTTCTCCTTATTAGAAATATAATTTACACTACCTCATCAGATGCCCCCTTCGTTGGGGGTATCTTTTTTATCAGCGCCTCAAACTGATCTCCTGACATTATCACACAAGTTTTTGGATTACCAGTTTTTCTTTTATAGAAAGCTATATCTCTACCTTCTAACACCTTGAATGCATTAGGAAAACTAGATCTATCCCTATACTTGACCTCACCTACTAGATCTTGTCCCACCAGTGTGAGGTGGATGTCACCTGACCATTCTCCTCCGAGCGATCCTGAGAGGGGAACGCGCTTTGCTTTGACTCCGATTTTTGTGAGCCACTCGACAAACCATCGTTCATGATAGCTGCCTTTTTGCTTATTCTTGTTTGCCATGTATCCTTCTCGTAACAATCTAAACATATATAATGATACAATGCAGGCTTCTCACTATGTAATATAGCTACAAAGTATTCTGTTATTATTTCACAGCTATCGCACTTAGCTGTGCCGCTATTCAAAGTCGAGCGGACGGACTTCGATCTTGAGGGCAAGAGCATCTAACCAACACGTCAACATAAAACCAGAAGGCACACGTTTGTATTGTTCCCATTTGTGAATTAAAGAAGTAGTACAACCTATGTTCATAGCTAATCGTTCTTGCGTCAAGCCTAATTCGTGCCGCCTTGCTACCAACTGGTCAACAAAATCAACGTATGCCTCAGTTACTACTGTCGGCTTCTGATAATTTTGGAAGGTTTGCATTTTTCTTCTTTGGATTTTCCAAAGCAGTAGGCCATGTTCGTGACAACCTATCTAACACACGGTAAACTTTCTTTGCTGTATCTAAAGAAAGCTCAGTCTTACCTGATGTTGTTCGGTAATATGTAGACGTTGGTATCTTTGCCAGTGTAAAAACTTTATGCAATGGCATGTCAACATAACGATGCTTCTCAAGGATTTGATCTAAATAACTAACTAACATGCCACACGATATGCATATGTGCAGCGTGTTAGTCAAGCCTCAGTTAAATCTGTAATCATTGATTCTCTATGAACACATTTATAATTTTCAACGTGTTTCATGGAATGAATTTCTTCTATGCTACCTGAGTATTCTTGTAAGATTTCATTTGCTAGATAAGATGCTTCATCTTTATCTTTTGCATTTATAGTAAGGTTCATACCTTCTGCATAATGAAATCCAATATTAAATAATGGCATTTTTTTCTCCTTAAACTAAAAATCTATTTCAAAAACAATGCGACCTTCACCATTGCAAGTTGGGCATTCAATACGTTTAGAATCTAAGCACCCAATGTCACGACCAAAACCATGAGGTCGTGGCATATCAACTTCAATTGTACCATCACCTTCACACTCATGACAAAGATCACTTGCATGTTTCCAATGTGTTTTTGAAAAGATTACTTTATCAAATGCCTTACTCAAATTGCGTTGCAATTCCATGTCAACATTCTTGGATTTCATTCTTACTCTCCTCCATCTGGCGATGCGCTGCATTGCCCTCAACAATTTTAACTAACTGCAACTGAAACTGTAACAGCTTACGATACATACGGTTAGGATCACCACGTTCTTTAGCTATGTCCTCAAGCTGTTGATTGACATACCATATGGCAACACGATCATCACCCATCTTCATACTTACCTCCGTATTCTGGTGGAATAAAATCATCACCAAGCTGAACACCATTAAACTTTTCCCAGTTTTCTGTTGCTGTTCTGATAAATGTTTTTCGAACAGTTTTAGTTAACAAGCCAGATTCCTCTAGCTTGTCAGCAACATCTTCGATACGGCTAGGCCAACCCAACAAAGGGCATACTTCTCTGGCTAACCACTCAATCTTTAAATGCTTTTTCTCTGCCATAATCTACTACCTCATCCATTGAAATAAAAAACTTTACATGCACAAAACCACCTTGCATTGATGATATTGCGTAATCATGTGGGCAAGTCTTGAGCCACTGTAATAGTGACTCAATGTTTTTAACTTGAACTGTAATCATAGTGAATACCACGCATCAGAGTTCATTGCTTTGGCGATCTCATTCTCACGCAACCGACGAGCATTCTCTGGATTACCTAAATGATCCGTATGTGTAGCCCACTCAGTCAATGTATTATACAATGCCCATACATTGTTACCAACGTATGCTCGATTGTTATCCCACATGCGCAAGAGTTCTTCACGCCTGCTCTTGTTATAATGTGGATACATTGGATTACCACGTTGCCTTGTCTTACACATAACATCATTGATAAATCTTTCAGCTTCATCATTACCAAGTCTACTATCAATGTAAGATTTGAACAAAGTATCTGACAGTTTGAATGCCTCAAGACCTTTCTCAATCTTAGCTGCTGATGCTTGAACAGATACATTAGTTGTATGCTTTGCCCAAGTCTTAGCTACAGTATGCGGTGTAGTGCAACCATTCATACACCAAAGACGCAAGCCTTCGGCTTGTTGTTGGAATGCCCAACTAGCATCGTATGAATTGTAGAATTGGATACGAAATGTAATGATGTCATCAACCTTCGGTTCTATTTTAAGATCTGGAAAGATAACTTCACCTCGTAGCTTACGACCACCATCAATAACGTGGAACTTTTCTTCATACTTAGTACCAAGAGTATTAGCTACATCATCAATAGAATCCATAACACTATTGACTACATCACTGTGCGTAATAATCTTGTACTTGTCACCAAGTCCACGACTCATATGTTCGCCAGTGTCAGTGCGAACAACCACACGATTACCTTCGATCTTATTACCATGACGGTCATAAGTTTCTTGAAGTTCTACTGGGAAATCCCAAGTAGCATTAGTAAAATCCAACATATTCTTCTCCTCATGTTACGATGGAAATTAAAACTAAGAACCAGAAGAACACGCCAGAGCCACCAATTATAGTAGCAATCACAGGCCATAGTCCTTCTTGTTCAACGAAATCTACAAATGCATTATACAGTTTCATTTCTCTACCTCCGTTATGAAACTCAAACTTGAATGTAGTTTGTATAGAAAACTATACTACACATAACACCATGATGCAACCCCCACTGTCGAGGAAGGGGCGAATAAAATAGCAAGTCACAATTAATCAAGGGTGCTATGTAGCGCATCATCAATGCGCAAGCGATACCGCTATGGCGGTACGCACCGTTCAAATCGCTGCGAAGCAGCGAAAAATTTTTGGGGGGTCTTTCAACCCCCCTCAACTTTAAGCTGCTAGGATCTTATCGATCTCGTTAACTTCAGCCTTCAACGCTTTGGCGTCGACCTTCTTTGAAGGTGCATCGCCGTGCGTCTCACGCAATTTGTAAGGAACGAAGGGCTTGCCTCTGATCTCCTCAATAATA
>CEOI01018140.1_pt1 | contig 19701 bp, 26 predicted proteins | sample 530351 | NCBI WGS metagenome assembly CEOI01 (sample SAMEA2619962, study PRJEB7988) | marine metagenome | biome: marine biome (ENVO:00000447); feature: deep chlorophyll maximum layer (ENVO:xxxxxxxx); material: "saline water (ENVO:00002010), including plankton (ENVO:xxxxxxxx)" | depth 17 m | reverse complement strand
TAAAATATTCATATATTTATATCTAACAATATTAAAATAAAAGTATATGCCTAAAGATCAACAACTAACAAGTGTTAAAATTAATAAAACACTTTTTGAAGAATTCAAAGTAGAATGTATTAAGAGAAAATTTTCATTTCAAAAACTATCAGAAAGAGCAATTCATCTTTATTTAACAGAAGAAGAATTTAGAAAACAAGTTCATAACCATACTAATTTAAGTTTGGAAAAATAAATTAAAAGTTTTATATTTAAAAAATAATAAAGTTATATGCAAAATACACCAAAATTAAATTTACCTAAACTTAAAAAAGCGGTAAAATCTCAATTTGATATTTCTAAAAAATTCAAATATATTCCTAAAGATAAAAGAAAAAAAATACTTCTTATATGTGATGATATTAGAGTACACTCAGGAGTAGCTACAGTAGCTCGTGAAGCTGTAATTAATACCTGCCAACATTTTAATTGGGTTAACATAGCAGGAGCCATCCAACACCCAGAAAAAGGAAAACGATTTGATTTATCTGAAGATACAAACAATAATGCTAAAATAAATGACTCATCTGTTATTCTTTATCCAGTAGATGGTTATGGGGATGCTAATATAATTAGACAACTAATAGCTATGGAAAAACCAGATGCTTTAATGATTGTCACTGACCCCAGATATTTTGAATGGTTATTTGTAATTGAAAATGAAATTAGAAAACAAATCCCTATTATATATTTAAATATTTGGGATGATTATCCTGCTCCACTTTATAATAAACCATTTTATGAATCATGTGATGCACTTTTAGCTATCTCAAAACAAACAAAACTTATAAATGAGCTTGTTTTAGATGATAAAGCAAAAGATAAAATAATAGAATATGTTCCGCATGGTTTAAATCATAATATTTACTATCCACTTGAAAGTGAAAATGATTTAAAAGAATATAATCAATTTAAAAATCATGTTTTTGGAGGTAAAGAAAAAGATTTTGTATTATTTTTTAATTCTAGAAATATTAGAAGAAAACAAATCCCGGATACAATGCTTGCTTTTAAATACTTTTTAGATAAATTACCTAAAGAAAAAGCTAATAAATGTTGTTTAATTTTACATACTGAAGTTATAAGTGAACATGGAACTGATTTAGAAGAAGTAAGAAAAATTTTATTTAAAGATTATCCTGAAGCTATTTTGTTTTCTACAAATAAACTAGGAAATAAAGAATTAAATTTTATGTATAATTTGGCTGATGCACAAATATTATTAACCTCAAACGAAGGTTGGGGATTAACATTAACAGAAGCAATACTAGCAGGTACCCCAATTATAGCTAATGTAACTGGTGGAATGCAAGACCAAATGGGGTTTAAAGATGAAAATGGTAATTGGTATGAACCAACCCCTAAAATCCCCTCAAACCATACAGGAAGATATAAAAAACATGGAGACTGGGCATTCCCAGTATTCCCTACGAATAGATCTTTACAAGGTTCTCCAAAAACACCTTACATTTGGGATGATAGGTGTAACCCTGAAGATGCAACAAAGCAAATTCAAAAATTGTATGAAATGGGTAGAGAGGAAAGAAAACGTTTAGGTAAAAAAGGAAGAGAATGGGCTGTAGAAAAAGTAGGATTTACTAGTGAAGCTATGGGAGAACGCATGATTAATGCGATAGATAAACTCTTTAACACGTGGACTCCACGTGAAAAATATGAGTTAATAAATGTTAACGAAATAAAAGAAAACACAATTAATCACGAATTATTATATTAAAAGTTATGAACAAACCAGTATTTGTAATAAGTTGCCCTATTGATACTTACTCTGGATATGGAGCAAGGAGTAGAGATATAGTTAAAGCAATTATAGAATTAGAAAAATATGATGTTAAAATTTTACCCCAAAGATGGGGTAATACACCTTTTGGATTTATTAAAGATAATCTTGAATGGAAATTTTTAGAACAATTTATTTTAACCTCTCCCCAACTACCAGCCCAACCTGAAATTTGGATGCAGATAACTGTACCTAATGAATTTCAACCTGTGGGGAAATACAACATAGGATGCACAGCAGGTATAGAAACAACCGCAGCACCTTCAGGATGGATTGAAGGGTGCAATAGAATGAATTTAGTTCTAGGTTCTTCTAAACATACAATTGATGTTTTAAAAAATAGTAAATTTGAAAAAAGAAATAAACAAACTAATCATCCTGAAGGTCATATTATTTGGGAAGGTGATAGTGAAGTAATATTTGAGGGGGCTGATACTGAAACTTATAAACCTATTACATCAACATTTGATTTATCTAATATAAAAGAATCATTTGCTTATTTGTTTGTAGGTCATTGGATGCAAGGAGATTTAGGAGAGGATAGAAAAAATGTTGGGTTATTAATTAAAGCGTTTTTTGAAACATTTAAAAATAAAACTAAAAAACCTGCTTTAATACTTAAAACTTCTCAAGTTGGGTCTTCTTATATGGATAGAAACCATATTATAACTAAAATAAAAATGATTAAAGATTCTTGTAAAGCTAAAAATTTACCAAATGTATATCTGCTTCATGGTGAATTTACTAATGTTGAAATGAATGAAATTTATAATCATTCTAAAATTAAAGCAATGGTTAATTTAACTAAAGGAGAAGGATTTGGTAGACCATTACTTGAGTTTTCTTTAACTAATAAACCTATCTTAACAACAAATTGGAGTGGCCATATAGATTATTTAAATCCGGAATTTGCAACATTATTACCAGGCACTTTAAAAGAAGTACACCCCTCAGCCGCTAATGATATGTTATTAAAAGAAGCTCAATGGTTTAACGTTGATACAGGTCAAGTAGGATATTATTTAAAAGATATGTTTACAAATTATAAAAAATATAAAGATTTAGCTAAACGTCAAGGTTATCATAGTAGAACTAATTTTTCATTTAAAAAAATGAAAGAGAAATTAAATAAAGTATTTACAGAAAAAATACCTGAATTACCAAAACAAGTAGAGCTAAAACTCCCTAATTTAAAAAAACCAGTAAAAAATACAATGGAATTACCTAAATTAGAATTACCTAAACTAAATAAAAAAGAAGAAAAATTTCCTAAACTTAAAAAAGCAAAAGTATGAAACATGAAGCAATAATAGATTGTCCCAAATCTGGAGGGGATTTATGTTATAAGGTTCAAGTTACACCTGATATAACTAATTATAATAGTTTAAGTTGTGGTTTTTGGACAAATAGTTTAATGAAATTAAATGAAGAATTTTATGAAAAACAAATGTCAACCTTACCTGAACTATATATTGACTTAGCTTGGGAAGACCCAAAAACAGGACTAGTTTGGATCCCTAATACAATTAATGAACCAGGAGTAGGAATGATTTTTGCTAATGGGACTGATAAAAATAATTGGGGATGGGCAGCAGTTAAAGCTGTTAAAGTATCCGAAGAAGATAAAGAAAAATATCCTATACCTGGAAAAGAAGGTGAGTTTATGGAATATAGAATGGATATGGATAATATGAGGTTATTCCCTGAAAGAGAATATATAGATGCTTTATCCCATATTGGAATCATACCAGAATAATTTGGGATGTTAAAATTAAATTCGTATATTAGTAATATGATTTTAAGTTAATCGTTTTATTAAAAAATAAAAGGCACGTGGAAAAGTGACGGCAAGTAGGTTAAGACCGGCATCAACTCGAAAACTCAAGGACACACCTCTGCCTTTTTTTAAAATTAAAAAGTTATGACAAGACTAACAGTACACCTAGAAGAACCTATTTTTATTGAAGTAGACCAAACAAATGTTGGTACTAAAGAAAATGTTGTTCTTAAACCTAAAAAAAGAAAGTGTATTCAAAACACTTTATCCTTTAAAAATATTTCTGAAAACGAAGTAGGTAGAATTATTTCTGATATTCGTAAAAATCATGGAATTGCTAAATGGAAAGAAGGTAAGAGAAAAGGACAAGAAATGGTTTATATAGTAAAATAAAATTATGATTATGGAAGCTCAAAGTTTATATGATTACCTAGGTAGACCAGCAGGACCTGATTTAGGAAAAAGAGTCCATGATGCTGCTGTTGCTGAAGGTGCTTGGGTTGGGACAAAAAATGTAGACCCCTCAGTAGTATCATCAGGATATGTTCGCACATATTTAGTTTCATTTTTAGATAAATATTTTAAAAGAAAGTCTGCTATTCAAACCACATTAGAAGATAAAATTAAAATATTAGAAGATAAAGTTCAATTATTAGAAGATAAAATAGATTTATTGTTACCTCACTTTAAGACAAATAAACTTGAAGCAGATGATTTACCATTTTAAATAAAAGTTATGACAAAAAAAGAAACAAAATTATTAAAAGTAGATAAAACTAAAACAATTACCTACATCGATATTCATATAGGAAAAAAACCAGAAACAGATGAGTATTATGTAAGAATGGGTAAAGCTTATTATTACAATTTTGGTGAAGCATTAGCATTATTAAATGATTTAGAAAAACATGCTCAATGAAAATAAGTTATGCTATAACAGTTTGTAACGAATTTATAGAGATACAACGTTTATTAGGGTTTTTACTAGAAAATAAACGTGATAAAGATGAAATAGTTATATTATTTGATACTAAAAATGGTACAAAAGAAGTTGAAAAAATACTAGACCATTATAACTTAATTACTGACTATTATTCTTTACATAAAGCACCATTTGAAAACCACTTTGCAGATTGGAAAAATAAATTAACTTCATTTTGTACTGGTGATTATATTTATCAAATTGATGCTGATGAAATGATTTCAACTTATGTTTTAGATTTTCTTCCTGAAGTTCTTCAACATAATGATGTTGATGTATTAAAAGTTCCTAGAATTAATACTGTTGAAGGACTTACCCAAGAACATATCAATAAATGGGGATGGGGAGTTAATAAAAATGGCTGGATTAATTTCCCTGACTTTCAGTGGAGAATTTATAAAAATAATGACAAAATAAAATGGGTAAATAAAGTACATGAAGTACTTGAAGGATATAAAACAATGACTTATCTTCCAACAGAAGAAGAGTGGTGTCTTCACCACCCAAAAACAATAGAAAAACAAGAAAAACAAAACGAGTTATACAATAAATTATGAGAATATTAATAACAGGGGGAGCAGGATTTATAGGTACAAATCTTATTAAAACTTTAAAAGAACAAAAACCCGAAGCAGAATTATTTGTAATTGATAATTATTCAACAGGATACCACCATAACCACCAGGAAGGAGTTACATATTATGATGATAACATTGAAAGAGACTATGCTACAACACAAATAGAAAATATTAACCCTGATGTTATATACCATTTAGCTGCTCTTGCTAGGATACAACCTTCATTTAAGTATCCTAATCCTACATTTGATTCAAATGCAACTGGAACACAACGTGTATTAGAATATGCAAGAAAAAACAAAACCCAAGTTATATATGCTGGGTCTAGTTCAACTCATGGAGGAGTTCATAAAAACCCATATACTTTTTCTAAATGGATGGGAGAAGAACTATGTAAAATGTATTCTAAAGTATATGATGTCCCCACAATTATAACTAGATTTTACAATGTATATGGTGACCATATGATACCAGGTGATTCTGCTTACTCAACAGTAATTCAAATATTTAATGAACAATTCCAACAAGGAAAACCATTAACAGTTACAGGTACAGGAGAAAAAAGAAGAGATTTTACACATGTTTTAGATATATGTGATGCTTTAGTATCTTGTTCTGATCACCCTGAATTAAGGGCTGAATTTTTTGAGTTAGGGAGAGGAAAAAACTACTCTATAAATGAAGTAGCAGATATGTATGGAACAACAAAAGTTCATATTACTCCTAGACCTGGGGAAGCTCAAACAACATTAGCTGATTTTTCTAAAGCTACAAAAATATTAAAATATAATCCTACTAGAAATTTAAAAGATTACATTAAAAATATTATTTAATGCCTAATATTTTATTTATAACTACTCAATATAGATCTGGGGAGAGGATATATCCTATCATCCCCCATTTATCTAAACAGTATGATTTAGATTTACTAAAAATTTATCATATGCACCCTACTAAAGGAAAATGGGGAGGAAATATAGATGGGAGAAAAACATTTGATACAACATATAAACAATATTTTAAAAATTATTACAATGAATTACAAGATATTGACTTCAAAAAATATGATTTAATTATAGCAGATGATTGTAGACTTCAAAGTGGTTTAGGAGAAATTTATCAAAAAAGAAAATGTTTAATGATTGGTAATTCTCATGGAAATAATAGAATTAATTATCCTGTTATAAATTATCAAAAATGTTTTGATGGATGTTTTGTTTTTGGAGAAAAAGAAATAACCCACCAACATTTAATCCCAGGTGGTATTCCTTCAAATGATGAATTAGAAAAATATAAAAATATTAAAAAACAACATGTTTTATTAATTACTAATTTTTTAGGAAATAAACCAACATACACAGATCCTTGGGGGTTTCATTTTTTACCTATGGATAAAAATTTTTTTGATAGTTTAAGATTATTAGACCTACAAAAAAAATATAATCTACCTATTAAAATTAAAATAAAAAGTAGAGAAGATGGGAATTATGAAGAAGATATTAATTATATAAAAAGTTTACTTCCTTTAGAATTAGATTATAAAGTATTAGTAGATGTAGATGATGATAATTTACTAATAGCTGAAAGTGAAATAGTTATAGGTCACCCTTCAACAATGATGCTTAAACCATTACAATTACAAATTCCTACAGCTATGTTTAAAAATTATGGATATGGAGATGAAGGAAGTTGTATATATAAAAATTGTAACCAATTAATTGAACTTGAATATAACCAAATGATTAAAACTTTAGAATCACCTCCTAATTTAGAATTTATAGATAAAACAGTAATAGGAGGACTTGATTTTAATAGTATAGATTATTATATTCACTATATAGAACAAATAATATTACATTCAAATTATGAAAATACCAAAAAAATATAAAAAAGTTAGGGAAGTAACTACTACTCCACAAGAACTAATTGCATTTGAAACAAAAGTTAAAGACGCATATGAAAATGCTCAAATAGAAGGTCCTGTACATTTATCTAAAAATAATGAAGACCAACTTATAGAACTCTTTCAGTATATTCATCCTGAGGATTGGGTTGTGTCTGCTTGGAGAAACCATTATCATGCTCTTCTTCATGGGGTAGATGAGAATAAGTTATTTAAATGGATAAGTGAGGGTAGAAGTATGGGGACTAATAACACAAATCCAAATTTTTATGCTTCTTCAATTGTAGGAGGTATTATTCCTATAGCTTTAGGATTAGCAGCAGGATTAAAAAGATCAAATTCCCAAAGAAGAGTTTGGTGTTTTATAGGAGATATGACAATGGAAACTGGAGTGTTTTATGAGGCGTATAAATATTCACAAAATATGAATTTACCTCTTCAATTTGTTGTTGAAGATAATAATTTAAGTGTTCATACCCCTACAGATATGGCTTGGGGAAAACGTATGGATGTTCCTAAAAATGTTATTTATTATTCTTATAAAATGTCTTATCCCCATCACGGTACAGGTAAATGGGTAAATTTTTAAAATTATGAAATATAAAGAAGAATTAATTAAAGCAATGAAATGGCTTGGTGAAAAACAAGATACAGTTTTTACAGGCCAAGCAATAGGAATGACAGGACATGCTATTTCAGGTACAATGGTAGATGTTCCTCAAGATAAAAGAATGGAATTACCTGTTTTTGAAGAAACTCAATTAGGTATGGCTACAGGAATGGCATTAGCAGGTTGGGTACCTATTACTTGTTATCCTAGATTTGATTTTTTCATTTTGTCTATAAATCAATTAGTAAATCATTTAGATAAGATGCAAGATATGTCAAAAGGAGACATGAAACCTAGAGTTATTATTAGAGTTGGAGTAGGTTCAAAAGTTCCATTTAGTGCAGGTCCTCAACACACTCAAAACCATACAGAGGCAATGCGTAAGATGCTTACTGAAGTAGAAGTTATTGAATTAATGGAACCAGAAGATATATTTCCTGCTTTTGAACGTGCTTATAATAGCGACAAATCATTTTTAATTGTAGAACACGGAGAATTTTATAATAGTAAGTAATATGTTTAAATGGCCCTTAATTAATGATAATATAACAAATAGTGATAAAAAAATTCTATCAGATTTTGTTTTAAATAGTAATAGATTTACTAATGGACCCAAAGTAAAAGAATTTGAAAGTTTATGGTCTGATTGGTTAGGAGTTAATCATAGTGTAATGGTTAATTCTGGAGCTTCTGCTAATTTTATTTCTATAGCAATGGTAAAAGAATTAGTTGGAGAAGGAGAAGTAATTGTCCCTCCTTTAGGTTGGGTTTCTGATGTATCTTCAATTGCTCAATTAGGTATGACACCTGTATTTGTTGATGTTGATATGAGTAATTTTAACATCACAGCTGAAAATATAAAAAGAGCTATAACATTAAAAACAAAAGCTATTGTATTAATTCATACTTTAGGATTTAATGCAATGACTGATGAAATAATAAAAATAGCTAAAGACAATGATTTAATTTTAATTGAAGATTGTTGTGAAGCTCATGGGGCTAAATTTGGGGAGAAAAAAGTAGGTTCTATAGGAGACATTTCATTATTTTCCTTTTATTATGGTCATCATATTACTACAGTTGAAGGTGGAATGGTTTGTGTAAATGATCCTAAGTTATATGATTTAGCTAAATTATTTAGATCCCATGGAATGACTAGAGAAGCTTCTCCTGAATTACAAGAGCATTATAAATTAACTAATCCTGAATTAAACCCATTGTTTACATTCGCAGTAGCTGGGTTTAATATGCGAAGTAGCGAATTTAATGCTACCTTGGGGATAGAGCAAATGAAACGTTTAGATAACAATATAAAACGTAGAAAGGAAAACTTAAAGATTTGGTTACAAACTCTTGATAGTAGTAAATTTATTACAGGATTTAAGTCCTATGGTAATAGTAGTTTTGCTTTACCTCTTATAATGCAAGGAGCAAGTAGAGAAAAATTATGTGATGTGTGTGGAATTTTAGAAAAAGAAGGAGTAGAATATCGTTTAGGCACTGCTGGAGGAGGTAATCAAGCTAAACAACCATATTTAAAAAAATTTCCTCATAGAGTAGTTGGAAAACTAGCCCATACTGATTATATTCACAGTAATGCTTTATATGTAGGTAACCATACAGAATTAAGTAAAGAACAAATAATTAATCTTTGTAAAAAATTAAATAATGTTTAAAAATCAAAAAATATTAGTAACTGGAGGAGGGGGAATGATAGGTCGTTCCTTAGTAGAAATGTTATATAAAAAAGGAGCCCATATAACTATAGCTGATTTAACAGAACCTACAAACCTCCCAGAAGATATAAATTATGTTAAAGTAGATTTAAGATATTTTGACCAATGTGAAAAAATATGTAAGGGAATGGATTACATTTTTAATCTTGTAGGTATAAAAGGTTCACCTAAAATGTGTGCTGAACAACCTGTAGATTTTATGGTACCTATGCTCCAATTTAATACTAATATGATGGAAGCAGCTGCTAGAGCTAATGTAAAATGGTATTTATTTACAAGTTCTGTTGGTGTTTATGCTCCTGCTTCTGTATTTAAAGAAGATAGTGTATGGTCTACTATGCCTTCTCCTAATGATAGATTTGCGGGTTGGGCTAAAAGAATTGGAGAATTACAAGCTGAAGCCTATGGTATTCAATACGGGAAGAAAAATATTTCAATTGTAAGACCAGCTAATGTTTATGGAGCTTATGATAATTTTAACCCTGAAAATGCTATGGTAATTCCTTCATTAGTTAGAAAAGCCCAAGAAAATGAAGTATTAGAAGTTTGGGGAGATGGTTCAGCTATAAGGGATTTTATACATGCTGATGATGTAGCTAAAGGAATGATATTTGCAGTAGAAAATCAAATAACAGAACCTATTAATTTAGGATCAGGTGAAGGGTATTCTATAAAACAAGTAGTAGAAATGGTAGTTAAACATTGTGGTAGAGATTTACCTATAAAATGGTTAACAGATAAACCTTCAGGAGACGCTTTAAGATTATTTGATATGACTAGAGCAAAATCTTATGGGTTTGATATTTCTGTTGATTTAGATGAAGGAATAAAAAGAACTACAAATTGGTTTTTAAATAATAAAGATATTTTAGATAAACGTTATAATGCTTTTGTACATCATTAATTATGAATTTAATAACAGGAATTAATAGTGGACTAGGAAAATATCTGTATAAAAATTTCCCTAATTCAGTTGGGTTAAATAGAAGTACAAATTTTGAAGCTATAAAACATATAAAATACGATACAATAATTCATTGTGCTTTCAATAAAGAAACCCAAATTTCAGATTATAAAAAATACTTAAATGACAATATTTTTTTAACCCAGCGTCTTAAAGAATTAAAATATAAAAAATTTATTTATATTTCATCTGTTGATGTTTATCAAAAAAATAAAAACATTTACTCATACTTTAAAATATTTTCAGAAACTCTTATGGATAAAGAAGATTTGATTTTAAGATGCCCTATGATATTAGGGAACACTATGAAACCAAACCATGTTACTAAATTATTAAATAATGTAAAATATATAGGATTATCTGGGGAATCTAAATTTAATTATATTTTAATGCAAGATTTAGTTGATTTTTTACAAAGTAAAGATTATTTAAAACATTCAGGGGTAATTGATTTTGTTTCTAATGGCTCTTTAAAATTAAAAAAATTAAAACAAATATTAAATTCTAAAACTAAATTAGGAGATTATATTTACAATAATAGCTTGGATTATCTAAACCCAATTTTTATATTAAATAAAAAGTATGATGATTCATCTTTAAATAAAATAAAAACATATTTTAAATGAAAAAAATATTAATTTGTGGAGCTACAGGTTTCATTGGTAGAAACCTCCTTGATTATTTTTATAATCAAAATAAATATAAAATTAAAGCAGTTTGTTTTAAAAGAAACCCTATTAAAAGCTATAAAGGAGTTGAATGGGTAAGAGGAGATTTAAATAATTCTAAATTTGTAAAAGAAATACTAAAAGATATAGACATAGTACTTCAATTTGCTGCAACCACTTCAGGATCAAAAGATATTACTACAAAACCTTATATTCATGTAACAGATAATGCTGTTATGAATAGTTTATTATTAAGAGAATGCTATGAACAAAATATAAAACATTTTGTTTTTCCTAGTTGCACTGTAATGTATCAACCATCTTCTAGTGCTTTATCAGAAAAAGATTTTAATGGAAATGATGAAATATTTCCAACATATTTTGGGGTAGGAAATACTAAAGTCTATATTGAAAAAATGTGTGAATTTTTCTCAAGACTAGGCAAAACAAAACATACAGTAATAAGACATTCAAACATGTATGGCCCTCATGACAAGTATGATTTAGAAAAATCTCATATGTTTGGAGCTACTATTACTAAAGTAATGACTTCTAAAGATGGTAAAATTAATGTTTGGGGTACAGGAGAAGAAGCTAGAGATTTGCTTTATGTGTTAGATTTAATTAAATTTGTAGATGCTGCTATTACAAAACAAAATACTCCATTTGAATTATTTAATGTTGGGTTAGGTAAAGCTACCCAAGTTAAAGAAGTTGTAAAAAAAATCATTTCCCATTCAGGAAAAAATTTAAAAATGGTTCATGATTTATCTAAACCTACAATTCCAACTTCTTTATTTTTAGATTGTACTAAAGCAAAAGAAATATTAAATTGGGAACCAGAAACAGATTTAGATGAAGGAATCATTAAAACTTTAAAATGGTATAAAGAAAACATATGAAAACAGTATTAATAACAGGGATAACTGGAATGGTTGGCTCACATTTAGCTGATTATTTACTTGAAAATACAGATTGGAAAATTTATGGGTTTTGTAGATGGAATGATTCTTTAGAAAATATTGAACATTTATCTGATGAAATAAATAAAAAGGATCGTATTGAGTTAGTTTATGGTGATTTAAATGATTTATCATCATTAATTAATGCTATAGAAAAATCTAAACCTAGTTATGTGTTTCATTTAGCAGCCCAATCTTATCCACAAACTAGTTTTGATGCTCCTTTTGAAACATTAGATACAAATATAATAGGTACAGCTAAATTATTAGAGTCTATACATAAATCAATTTATAACCCTATAATTCATGTTTGTGCTTCATCTGAAGTATTTGGTAGAGTTGATAAATCTCAACTACCCATTAATGAAGAATGTTCTTTCCACCCAGCATCTCCTTATGCTATATCAAAAGTTGGAACAGATTTAATTGGTAGATACTATGCTGAAGCTTATAATATGACTATAATGACCACTCGTATGTTTACACATACAGGTCCTAGAAGAGGTGATGTATTTTCGGAATCTACTTTTGCTAAACAAATAGCAATGATTGAAGCAGGAATGCAGGAACCTAAAATTTATGTAGGTAATTTAGAATCACTTAGAACTTATGCTGATGTAAGAGATGCAGTTAAGGCATATTATATGTTAGTAACAATTAACCCTCAAGGAGGGCAATATTATAATATTGGTGGACAACATACTTGTAAAATATTAGATATGTTAAATTATTTAATTAGCCAATCATCAGTGAAAAACATTGAAGTAGTTACAGATCCTGAGCGTTTAAGACCAATTGATGCCGATCTTCAAATACCAAATACTTCTAAATTTGAAGAACATACAGGATGGAAACCTGAATATAAATTTGAACAAACTATGAATGATTTACTCCAATATTGGAGAGATAAAGTTAATTCAGGTAGAAAATTTTTAAGAAGATGAAAATAAAAGATATAAAAATATTAGAACCTGATATACATACAGATTACAGAGGTGATTTGTGGACTATATGGAAAGGAGAAGGGGAATATAATCATGATAAAGTATCAACATCAACAAAAAATGTAATAAGAGGAATTCATGGAGATTTTAAATCAAAAAAATTAGTTACTTGTTTATATGGAGAAATTTATTTTGTAGTAGTAGATAATAGAAAACAATCCCCAACATATATGCATTGGGATTCTATAATACTAAATGACCGATCACGAAAACAAGTTTTAATCCCCCCAGGAGTAGGAAATGGGTTTTGTGTTTTAAGTAATGAATCTGTATTTCATTATAAATGGTCATACCCAGGAAATTATCCAGATGTAGAAGATCAATTTACTATTAAATGGAATGATAAAAATATTAATATTAATTGGCCCATTTCTAATCCTATACTATCAAAAAGAGATAAATAAAATTTAATAAATGAAAAGAAAATATTTACCCACGTTATCAGAACTAATAGATAGATTATCTATAATACAATTAAAAGAAGTTTTTATAGTAGAACATAAAAATGAGTATGCAAAAGAAATAAAAGAAATAGTTCATGATATTGAGCTTATTTTAAATGATGAAAAAATTAAATTAACAGGAGAGGATATAAGAGCTATAATAGTTTTATCCCAGATGAATCTTCATATTTGGCATAATGAAACTAAATATCGAGCTGGAACAGGGGATGGAAACTTAGGACTTACTCATGGATTAAACGGAATTAGAAATACAGCTAAAAATAAAATTCAAGAACAATCGGGAGGAAGAAAAGATTATAAAATTGATTGTATTGCCGCTGAATTTAAAGATTGGGAAATTAGTTGGTAATAAAAAATTATATTATGAAAATATTAGTTATAGGAGATAGTTGTATAGATATTTTTAGATATGGAGAGGTAAATAGATTAGCCCCTGAAGCTCCTGTTCCTATTATAAAACCCGAAAAGGAAACTTCATGTCCTGGAATGGCTGGGAATGTAGTAGAAAATTTAAAAGCTTTAGGTGCTGAGGTTGAGTTTGTTACAAATAAAAAAGAAATACGTAAAATTAGATATGTTTGTTCTAAATATAATCATTTACTTTTGAGAGTAGATGAAAATGACAAATGTGAAAATATACCATTAGACACTATAGACATACTAAATGATCATCAACTACAATTAAATAATTATTTTGATGCTGTTGTTATTTCCGACTACAATAAAGGATTTTTGGATGTGGAAGATATTAATCATATATCTACTAGTTTTCCATGCCCTATATTTTTAGATACTAAAAAAGAATTAGGTGATTGGTGTTTTAATATTGATTATATTAAAATAAATTCTCAAGAATTTGATAACAGTAAGTCTAAAATAGATAAATCAGAAATCCTACATAGTAAAATTATAGTTACTCGTGGTAAACATGGATGTGACTATCAAGGTACAAATTACCCAACCACTGAAGTCCCAGTAAAAGATGTTTCAGGAGCTGGAGATACGTTTTTAGCAGGATTAGTAGTAGAATATATAAAAACAAATAATATAAAATCAGCAATTAATTTTGCTCAAGAATGCACAACAAAAGTAGTTCAACAAGTAGGAGTATCAACAATTAAAAATTAAAAAAAAAATGAAAAAAATAGGACTTTTATTTACTAGTAGAAATAATTATGAATTATTAGATTTTTGGATGCAAAATGTTGATACTGAAGGGATTAATATTTTAAATATAGATGAAGATTCTACAAAAGAAAATAAAACTAAAGGAAAAGAAATATGTAAAAAACATAATATAAAATATATGGACCGTGAAGAACGGGGTATGCTTTTTAACATGGTTACTGCTTGTAATTATTTTGAATCTGAAGGGTTAGAATGGATAGTCTGGTCACAACATGATAGTTTTCCTGAAGAAGGTTTTTTTAGTAAATTTGATAATTTAGTAACAGAAAAAAATCTTGATAACTTTGGAGTTGTAGGATTTAATGTTCTACATGATAGAACATGGCACCAACTAGCCCGCACCCCTTTACAACCAGAACAAGGTGAATTTTATGATAGGTATAGAGCTAACACCCCCCTTCCTTATAAATGGTCTAAACCTTATGCTGTAGAAAGTGTTTTTAATGTAGTAACAGCAGTTAATATATCCCAATATAGAAAACATATAATACCTACAAGTGATTATCATTTTTTCCACACATGGGATGACATAGCATTTCAGTTTTTAAATAAAAATATTTATAATATCTGTTTGCCTGATTTTATAGCTTATCACAATCAAGATGTTAAGGTAAATTATGGTATCCCCTATAAATCTCCATTACTGGGTGGTTCTCATTCTAAAAATGAAGAGGAAAGAGAATATTATTTTAGTAAATGGGGATTTAAAGAAGTTTGGTTTGAAAGATGGGGTTTTTGGTATGATGATAGGAATAGTTTTGAGGATGTTAAAGAACATTATAAAGGTACTTTACTTTATGATTTTTATCATTTTGACAGAAATAATTCCCCTACCCCTTTAAAAATATTTGATCTATGATAAATAATAAATCAGTGCTAGCAATAACTTTAGCTCGTGGTGGGTCTAAAGGTATTCCTAAAAAAAATATTACTCCCTTAAATGGTAAACCTTTATTGGAATATACTATAGAAGAAGTAAAAAAAAGTAAATATATAGATCATTATGTTATTGGAACCGACAGTAAAGATATAAAATTAGTAGGAGAGAAAAATAATATAAATGTGTTAAATAGAAAACATGTTAAAGATACTCAAACAACAGCTGAAGGTTTATTAGAAATTTTAGAACAATTACCACAATATGATTATGTTATAGAAATAATGTGTACAAATCCCTTTAAAACAGTTGAAGATATAGATTCTGTTATTGAAAAATTATCTAATTCTAATGGTGAATCAGTCACCTCAGTAACTAGAATATGGGATAATCATCCTAGTAGAGTAAAGTTTATATCGAATGGAATATTAACAGGATTTAACCCAGAAGAAGATCCTGACACACCAGGATGGAGAAGACAAGATCTTACTCCTGCTGCGTATGTAAGGAATGGATCTTTATATGCTATGACATACAATCAAATAATTAATAAAAAAAGACGTTTAACCCCACAAACCCAGGCGTATATTATGGAAGAAAATAGGTCTATTAATATAGATGAACCTATTGATTTATTAATAGCTGAACATTTAATGAGAAATGAAAATAAATAAAGTTATAGGGTATGGGTTAACTTCACCTATTAAAGGGGATTTTGTGTATTATGGTTATCAAAATTCATCTAAAAACATAGGAATAATAGAAGTTCATTTTGATAATGGTGTTATTGGGTATGGAGAAACATATGCTGGGGTTTATTGTATTGAATTAATTGAATCTACTGTAAAATATTTAGAACAATTTTTAGTAGGGAAAGATAATAATTTTGGTAAAATAATAGAAAATATACCATATATAGGTAAAAGTGGACTTTTAAAAAGTATATATAGTGGAATAGAAATAGCAATCTATGATGCTTTAAGCAAACAATTACAACTGCCACTTTGGAATTACCTTTCCCAAACATCTAAAGAACCCCAATTATATGCAAGCAATGGTTCAGCTATATATACTCCTACCCAAATAGAAGAAGATGTAAAAGATATATTAAATAAAGGTTTTACATCTTATAAAATGAGGATTGGTGTCCAATCAATTAAAGAAGATATAAAAAGATTAAAAGTTGCTCGCAAATATTTAGGTGATGGAAATTTAATGGTAGATGCTATTATGGGAACAAACCCAAATAAATGGGACCTAAAAACAGCTATTAAATGGAGTGAAATTTTAAAAGATTTCAATGTCTATTGGTTAGAAGAACCCTTTAAACCCGATTTTATAAATGGATATAAATCATTAAAATCTTTAAATAATGTTCCTATTGCTGGGGGAGAAGCTTTAAATCAACAACTAGAATTTGATACATATTTTGAAAAAGAAATAGTTGATATAATCCAACCTGATGTTACTAATAGTGGAGGTATAATAGAATGTATTAGGATAATAGAAATGTTTAAACCTGAAAATGTAGCTATGCATGTTTGGGGAAGTCAAATTGCGATTAATTCTAATTATCATATAGCAAAAGCATTTAAAGTTTTATTTTTAGAAGTACCACTAATGGAATTAGAAATAAATGATTATATCAAATGTGATGAAGGGGGAATAGGGATTAAAATTACTGATAAAGTTAAAGAAAAATATAAATTACAACCAAAAACAAATTTTAAATTATGATAATTTATACAGACTTATTTAAAAGAACTCGTAATTATTCTTTGCCTTTAAGTAAAATAAAAGAAATTGAAGATAAATATGATTTAGAAATTCATACTACTCCTCATCCTAATGCTACTATTTACTGGGGGGATAAATTTAATTCAGATTATTTTAAAAAAATGCCTAACCTAAAATGGATTCATTTATCAAAAACAGGGTATGGTAAATTTAATTTTCCTCAAGGAGTAATAGTAACTAATACACCTGATAGTTCTGAAGGAGTAGCTGAATATGCGTTATCAATAATTTTACACTTACTAAGAGGATTAGATAAAATAACTTTAGATAGAAAATCATTTGATTCCAATATAGATTATATATTACCTTTTAATAAAGTTAGGTGTTTAGTAGTAGGACAAGGAAATATAGGAAAACAACTTAAAAGATTATTAAAAGCTATTGGTATAAAAGTTAGTGTAATAGATAAAACTAATTTTGAATATTTGAGTAATTTAGTTAAAAATCATCATTTTATAATTAATTGTCTTCCTTTAAATAATTCAACAAAAGAATGTTTTGATTTATCTATTTTCTCTTCTATGGAATTAAATTCTTACTTTATCAATGTTGGAAGAGGAGAAACAGTTAATGAAAAAGATTTACTTTATGTTTTAAATAATAAGTTAATTAGAGGAGCTTTTTTAGATGTGATTCAAAATGAACCATTAAATGAGAATAATGAATTTCATCAAACTTTATTAAAAATTCCTAATTTATCTCTTTCACCCCATATAGCAAATTCTCTTAAAAATAGCTTGGATACTCAAATAAGAAATTTTATATTTAATATATTAAAATATAAATCAAATAAACCTTTATCAAACATAATATATGATAGTAATAGCTGAAATAGGGTGGAACCATTGTGGTGATATACAATTAGCAAAAGATATGGCAAAAGCAGCTAAAGATAGTGGTGCTACATATGCTAAATACCAAACTTGGTCTGTAGATAGATTAAAACCTGGTAGTTGGGATGAAGATGGTAGAAGAGAAATTTATGAAAAAGCTGAATTATCAAAAGAAAACCATATTGAATTAATTGATTATTGTAATAAAATAGGAATTAAATTTTTATCAAGTGTATTCAGCATTGATGATGCAAAACTTTTAGTTGAGCTAAACTGTAAAGAAGTTAAAATACCAAGTTTTGAATCTAGAAACCATAGTTTACTAAAATATTGTAATCAACATTTTGATACTATTTTTATGTCAACAGGTACATCTACATTTGAAGAAATTCAAAAAAGTTGTAATTTAATTACAATATCTTCTTTATACTTACTTCACTGTGTTTCTTCGTATCCTTGTGAACCTAAAATAGCAAATATACCTAGAATGTTATCTTTAAAAAATATTAACGTTCCTTTTACCTCAACAAATATTGGGTATAGTGACCATATTCAAGGTGTAGAATCTGCTAAAGTTGCTATAGAATTTGGGGCTCAAGTTATTGAAAAACACTTTACTATAGATAACAATTTACCTGGGAGAGATAATAAATTTGCTGTACTTCCCCGTGACTTATTAAATCTTTCTTCTTATATTCAATTAAGAAAAGAAATGATGATAAATCATGGAAAAGATTTTCAAGAGTGTGAATCTGATTCAAGACAAAACTATGCAGGGAGATTTAATGGATGATATTAGTATAGTAATTAGAAATAGAAATGAAGGTGAATTTATTGGGTTTGCTCTTCAAAGCTGTTTAGACTTTTTTAATAAACCCGAAATTATAATTGTAGATAATAATTCTACAGATGATTCTTTAGAAATCGCTAATCTATTTTCAGATAGAACCAATATCCAAACACACATAATTAATGATTACACTCCAGGTAAATCTATTAATTTGGGAGTTAAAAAATCAACAAGAAAAACAATATTAGTACTTTCAGCACATTCTCAAATATTAGATGTGAATTTAGAAGAAATAAATAAACAATTAAAAAAACACGTAGCTGTTTTTGGTAAACAAATCCCTATATATAAAGGTAAAAAAATTACTCCTAGATATATTTGGAGTCATTTTATTAATAAACCAATTATTAATATGTTTTCAAAAATAGAAAACAGACAATTTTTACATAATGCTTTTTGTTTTTATGATAGAAAATTTTTATTAAATAACCCAATGCCTGAAAACTATCCAGGAAAAGAAGATAGATATTGGGCAATTGATGTTGTTGAAAAAGGGTATACTTACTACTATACTCATAAAGTAAAATGTAATCATTACTATACAAGTAATGGGGCAACATGGAAAGGAATAGGATAAATTAAACTTTTTAAAAAATAAATAAATGAAAATAAGAAAAAACATGCTTCCTGTTTTACGTCCTTATGGAGGTAAAGAAGAAATAAAAGCATTA
>CEOI01020522.1_pt1 | contig 19909 bp, 25 predicted proteins | sample 530351 | NCBI WGS metagenome assembly CEOI01 (sample SAMEA2619962, study PRJEB7988) | marine metagenome | biome: marine biome (ENVO:00000447); feature: deep chlorophyll maximum layer (ENVO:xxxxxxxx); material: "saline water (ENVO:00002010), including plankton (ENVO:xxxxxxxx)" | depth 17 m | reverse complement strand
TACACGATATAAGCAAAGCGATATTGGACCACGCAAAACCTTTGTGTGAAAAATATCCAGCGTACAGATGGTTCAAAGATCTGGCGGTAAACGCCCACATATCTGTCACTCCACCTTTACCATACAAATTTTACATACACCAAGAAGGACTTGAAAAAATATGGAGTAGTGTGACTTACATCACGCCAGAAAAAAATGTTGGCACAAAAATGTACACGGAACAAAATGAAAAGTCATTTGTCAAAGAAGCAACATGGAGACCCAACAGCACTTTTATATTTTGTGGTCAGCAAGGTAAAACATGGCACAGTTATGAAAGTGATCAGACTGAACAACGAATAACTTTGAACTTATTTCTCATGAAAGAAAACAAGCATTGTTTTTATAAAAATTAACTAATAATTTTTTCTTTTAAGGCGTTGACATCTGCTTGAAGATGTCTGTCCCTGACTTTACTCCAAACAAAATTATCTCTATAATTGATGTTAAAATTTTTCCTAATTTGCTTTCCTGCATTGTCGTTTATTATTTTTTTTGCTTTGAAAGTAACCGTAGGAAGGTAAAGACACCGATTAAGTTTACGTGCAACCTTTTGTGTGTACGTATCAACGTGCCAATGCCAAAAGAAAGGTGGCGCTAGATATCCCAATGTGCTTACCCACTTCTTATGCACGGCAAAATGTGCCGCTGGTAGAGGTTCATCTGGCCATAACGTCGTATTCTTAGTAAGATTCTTATTGCCTTTTCTACGTCCATCGCTAGGTACTACCATTAAAATTTTATCTTCGTATTTGTCAAATTCCGCAGAAATAATACTGTCCCAATTTTTGGTTTGTACCCGCACGTCATCTCCCATAAGCATCACTATGTCGTTATTTGCTCTCTCGGCCATTAGATTCCAACTGTAACAAGTTGACTGATTCGGTCCGATGGTATAGTGTTTTTCGTCCAGCAAGTCTTTATACTGTTCTAACTTTTCATCATCGTCGTTAAGGTAAAATAAAAATTCTGTGTTCCCTTTTTGTGTTTCCGTTGCTGTATCGACTAATCTTTTTGCTAGTTCAGGTCTACCCCTAGACGGACAGCAAAATGATATCATATTAATTTTTTCTTCCAGGTATCTGGTGTCTTATCATTAATAATTTCTAAAGGCAAATGGTATTGAAACTTTTTAGTTCCTCTTGTCCGTATATACTCCGCTGTTTTTTGAACTGACTGTCTTACATTTGTAGATGTTTTATAACCTAATAATTTCCTTGCCTTGTCTGAAGAACAAACTGCAATCTTCACCTCCTGTGGTCTGTCTTTGTGATACAGCGTATCTAAATTTAATCCTGTTTCGTTTGCACACATTTCTGCTAAATCGTTTATAGTGCATGACTCTTCGTCTGGACCAATATTAACAACTTCACCGACTACGTTATCTTGGAACGCTAGTGCGTTAAGGCAATAAAGGCAATCATCAATGTAACTAAAACATCTTTTTTGTTCACCATCGCCGTATATGATAGGTTGTTTGCCTTGTAACATTCTATTCAACATTATTGACATCACATTCCTAAATGGATCATCATACTTCTGCCTTGGTCCAACAATGTTGTGTGGTACAGCAATCACGTACTCTACTCCATGTGTCTCACATAAGTTTTTCAGAACGTCTTCCCCGGCCTTCTTTGCAATACCATATGGGTCTTGAGGACGACATTCGTAATCTTCTCTGTATGGCATTTCATCATGATGACCATATCTAGCCATCGATGAACAATAAACTATACGCTTTACGTTGTTTCTTATTGCCGCAGTAATAGTTGTGACTGATGCTTCAAATATATTTCTTGTAACAAGCACAGGCGAAAATACAGACAATCCTTCGTAGGCAGTTGCGGCAGTGTGATAAACTATGTCACAACCTTCCATCGCTTTGGTTAAATTTTCTAAATCACAACAATCCACTTGATGGAATTCCACACCTTGTGGCACGTTATCTGCATACCCACCAATCATGTTGTCATTACCGGCAACTGTATGTCCTGCGGAAAGCATCAAGTCTGCTAAATGCGAACCTAAAAAACCTGCGACACCTGTGATAAAAATTTTCATTCAGAGTATTTAATTTAAGTTATGCACGGTGAAAAACTTTATCTGGCCAATGTGAAATAAGAGTTTTGAATCCTAAAGATGCAATGTATTTTTCTATTTCAATATTACTACTGCCATACTTTTTTGTGTTGTTGTTTAATTCTATCATTAGATATTCTACGCTTTCCAATGTTTTTGTAGCACCCTTTAGGACCTCCATTTCAAACCCTTCCACATCAATTTTCATAAGGTCTACGTTTTCTAAAACTAAACTGTCTATGGTGATCATTGGTATTTTTCCTTCTCCAACAACTCTTTTACTCTGGGTGAAATCATCTTCCGATAATGAAATCATTTTTTGTTCTGCGCCAACGGCCAGTTGGTGTGTTTCAATATTACTACCAGCATTTTTCGTTAAGCATTCATAATGCACACTGTCTGGTTCGAATGCAACAATCTTGTTTGCAAACTCCTGCATTGCCATACTCCATGTGCCAACCCATGCACCCACATCTAATACACAGTCAAATTTTTTATTTTTCACTTCACAGTAGCGTATGAATTGTAGTAGACATTTGTTCTGTGTAAACGGCTTGCCAGACTGCCACTCGTTGAAATGCAAGTCATTCTGAGGCACCCAAAAGTCATTTACTTTTGCAATTTTCATAATATTCCTTTATCCATCAGTATCTCTATTGCTTTGCCATTTTCAATCTCTTCAGGAGTGAATTGCTGGTATGCAAGGCTGTACAACCAAGGTTCTGGTCCTCCATAATAGGGATTCTCGATATCTGATAACTCAGTGTTGGCTACGTCTACTGCGAAACTCTTTTGATCACAGAACACTGGTATACCTTCACATATTGCCTCAACTGCCGCTATGGAACAACTGGTCACTACACACCAGGCTTCTTTCAGATCCTCGGATAGGGGTACCTTTGCCTCACTTGGTCCTGAAGTACCCCTTCCCCTAGGCTTGTGTCGAAGTCTGATAGGTCGGTCCGTATACCTTTTTATTTGTTCTATGGTCTCATCTGTCCATTTAGGTCTACCTAAGTATTCATTGATTCCTGTTGAGCTCGGACAAACTAAAACGTGCTTTCCAGCGAAGTTAGGTGCTTTTATCTTTATGTTAAACTTGTCAAACCTATCCGACTTACAATCTTTGATGTATGGAACATGTATTGCATTTTTGCAGATACGCCAGTAATGGTTGTCTGGCTTCAAATTATTATTATCAAATCTTCCAAAATAGGGCGTATCGGTAAACCAATAAGGATGATTCCTCGATTCCAATTTTTGTATCATTTCTCTGTTGTTGTTTACGAATCCCCAAAACATTGCATTCGGAAGTGGATCATTTGCCTTGATATTATCTAAGGTCTGATGTTGGTCCGGCCATGATTTCATTACTCCTTTGAAGACTTCCCAAGCCTTACTTTTCATATTATTAAACGGTACGTAAATTGTTAACATTAATATAATCTTTTAGTTGCTGTGCCCATTGTTTGTGCCCATCTCCGGAAGGATGTGGATCATTGGGACTCACCACGAGACTTTTTTCTTGTATATACTCTAAGTGACTCTGCTCCGGAGAAAAAAAGCGTTTCATATCAATTGCATTGGAGAAAGTTTGAAAGTCCTTGATTTGCATATTCACAAAATTCGGCAAAGAATTATACATCACATATGGTATATGATGTAATTTAAAATAATTTTGTAAATCTAAAACATTATCCAGGTATTTCATTATCAAAGTGTTTTCAATATCCCAGCCTGTTTGCCTTTTGATAAAATCCGTTTGTTCAGTCAATTTCCAACTACGCCAGGTCAAATCCATATTCGGTATCCTTCCCTTTTTCCAACCATCGTCTGTGATATAGTCATTTCTCATCATGCTAGACCATCCGATCAAAGCGAAAGTGTCTTTGTGCCCGTTCTGTTCGAACCATAATTTAGTCGTAAAACTAATACGTTCATTTCCTCGGCCTCCCATGGCAAGATTAGATTTTATATCCATGTCCAGCAGAGATGCCAGTTCGATGCCAGCATGAGTGTGAACTCCGTCCTTGGGCCTAGGTGTCAAGAACGAACAACCATTAATGAACATATTGGTTAACATAATACAATAATTATAGTATACTTACTGGCAAAATACAATCATGAAGAACATAGATTCAATCAAGTATTTCTTAGATAGATGGGAGACCGTAGACAACAGTTACGATTACTCTGTACCTTACCATGAGGACATTGATCCCCACTTCACAAGTTTACCAACTTTTGTTGCAGAGTTTCACAACTGCAAAATTCACAGTGCGCCTGTGCTTACTACAATGGAAAACAAACTGATAACAAGTTACGTATGGGGACTGACTCATGAAAGCAAATTTAAACCTCATAAGTCACACAACCTTTGGAATGAATGGGGAGATAATGTTGAGATAGACATGTCTCCCGTTTCTCAAGAATTCCACGAACGGTACACTTATGTGTGGCTACCTATAGACGAAGCAAGTGTAAACAATCCATGGCACATTTGGATTGATGTGATTAGTAAATTTAGATTGATGGAGAAGAGATGGTCAACAAACTTTGCAAGGTATTGCTACATCCTGGCCAACGAAAGCAAGTACATGGAACGAGTAATCAAAGAGTTATTTCCTGATGTTAAGGTAGTTGTCATGCCAAAAAATAAAGTATGGCAATTCAAGCACCTGCTTGTGCCTAGTCTAAGCAACTCCAAAGACGGAGTAATCACGCCACATCTGGCACAATGGTTAAGACATTTCAAAGGACTAACAGGACTTAAAAGCGTTACGCCACACAGGAAAATTATTGTGCTACGTCCAGGTGCTAAAACGAGAAAAATAAAAAACTCAGACGAACTGATTTTGGCCCTCAAAGGATGGGAGACAGTTGCTTTAGAGCAAATGACCATCAAAGAACAAATGAGGACTTTCGCAGAGGCCACACATATTGTTGCGGCTCATGGAGCAGGACTGGTCAACCTTTTATGGTGTAAGCCGGGAACTAAAGTTGTTGAGATTCAAGATCCAAAAATGATACATAAAAAAGTTTATCCTGTGCTGTCTCATCATTTAGATCTACATCACAAATTATATTTGGCAAACACGGTACCTATACCGTTGGAAAAAAATAAAAAACCAAAAGGAATAAAAAGATTGTCTGACTTGATAGACTTTCAGGTCAATGTTGCAGACTTGGTCAAACACTTAGATTAAATATTGAGAATGAAAATAAAAGTAATTACATCTTACAAACCAGGATGCTGGAATGAATATGCCAAGAAGGGGATCGAGTCAATGGCTGAACAGTTTCCAAAAGAGATTGATTTGGTTGTGTATGCTGAAGAACCAAAACCAGAATGCAAGTACGATAGGATAAAGTGGATTGACCTTAACACCGCAGAGCCTGAACTTACTGCCTTCAAGCAAAGGCATAAGGACGATCCAGTAGCCAATGGAAAATTACAAACAAAGGTTAATGGCGTGCGAAGAGTTCCAGAACTACAAACGCTCGGAGGCTCGGATAAGAACAAGGAATCTTTTTTATGGAACGCAGTGCGTTTTTCTAATAAAGTTTTTTGTGTTGTTAATGGACTACGGAATTCAAAAGGGTACGACTATGTGGTCTGGATAGATGCTGACACCTTTTCATTCCGGCCTGTGCCATTTAGTTTCTTTGAAAATTTATTACCAAAAGATACAATGGTCACTTACCTTGGTAGAGAAAATCCAACGTTGGGAGATGGCGGCAAATACCCAGAGTGTGGCTTTGTTGGTTATAATTGCAACCATCCAGAAATTCAGAATTTTATAAATGACTGGGAACAACTATATGTGACCGATGATGTTTTTAAAATTCTAGAATGGCATGACAGTTACGTTTTTTGGCACCTTACAAAAATATATAGGAAAGAGAAAAATGTCAAAGTAAATGATATTGGTTATTGGAAAGGTGTGAAAGGACACCATGTGTTCGTGAACAGCGAACTGGGTCTGTACATGGACCACATGAAAGGTAATCGTAAAACAAGAGGCACAAGTGTCAAAAATGATCTAAGGCACAATCCAAAAGCCAAAGTTACTGTTCATGAAATAGATTACTGGAAAAAAGTACCACCGGCCTAAACAAACATAATTACATTAAAATGAAAAAAATTGCATTTGTAACTGGGATGACAGGACAAGACGGTCCTTACCTAGCAAAACATTTATTAGAAAAAGACTATAAAGTTTATGGTTTGGTAAAAAGATATAGCAATCCAAATCTGTCAAACCTAAACTACTTAGGAATAGAAAATGATGTTGAACTTATCACAGGAGACATCACTGATGATGCCAACATGAATCATTTGGTAAGAACAATTAAGCCAAACGAATTTTACAATTTAGCCGCACAGAGTTTCGTAGGTGCGAGTTGGGAACTAAACAAACAGACCACAGAAGTGAATGCCATGGGCGTGTTAAATGTTCTCAATGCCATAGTCAATCAAAATCCAATTACAAGATTTTATCAGGCAAGTACTAGTGAACTCTATGGCAATTCAAATGTAGAGGGAGTGCAGGATGAGAACACACCGTTACATCCTCGTTCACCTTATGGAGTATCTAAATTATATGCCTATTGGATGACAATAAATTTTAGAGAAAGTTATAGTATACACGCTTCAAATGGAATACTTTTTAATCATGAATCTCCGATTAGAGGTAAAGAATTTGTTACAAGGAAAATCACAGACGGCGTGGCACGGATTAAACTAGGACTTTCAAAAAAACTTACACTAGGAAACTTAGACGCAAAGAGGGATTGGGGTTTTGCTGGAGACTATGTTGAAGCGATGTACACCATGGTGCAACAACAAGATCCAGGAGACTATGTGATATGCACAGGCGTGCAACATTCTATAAGAGAATTACTCACCCATGCTTTTAGGACAGCAGGAATTGACGACTGGGAGCAATATGTTGAGTCAGATCCTCGTTACAAACGTCCAGCAGAAGTACACGCACTGCATGGTTCATACGCAAAAGCAAAACAGAAATTAGGGTGGGAACCTAAAACCGAGTTCAAAGACATGATTGCTTTGATGGTTAACGAAGATATAAAGAGATTGTCCCATGATATACGTTAGTGCCACTAACAGGAAACTTACTGAAAAATATGTTGACTGGGCAGTTCGAGGCTTACCTAATGCTAAAAAACTTGCCCCTACTGAGATAATCAAACAAAAAGATTGTACCAAAGCAGTAATGTTTGGTGTGCTACGTGGAACGCACCTCGTGTACAACTGGGCAAAAAAGAATAAAATCGATTTCTATTATATGGATCGTCCGTACTGGGGAGAAACAAGAAACGCACCTTTCTTTAGCAAAATAGTCAAAAACAATCATCTGAAGAATTGGTTTGAACACAGGCCAGACGATAGATTCAAAAAAACATTTCCATGGCCTATAAATCCATGGAAAAAAGATGGAAAGAACATAATAGTATGCCCACCGTCGAATGCGATGAAAGAATTTTTTGGTGTGCATGATTGGCTAGACAAAACAGTATCAACCCTACAGGCCAACACAGATCGTCCGATAATAATCAAAAACAAAGGATACAATCCTATCATGGGGTATGACAAGGATGGGGGAATGATAGTGACGGGCAAAGACGACAGTGCACCAAGCGGACCTATTGATTGGAGTGAGGCATTTGCTATCGTGACTTTCAATTCAAATATTACCCTAGAGGCCACAACAAGAGGCATACCTTGTTTTACAGATAAACATAATGCATGTGCACCTATATCAGAAACAGACTTCAGCAAAATTGAAACACCAAAATATGCTGACAGAGAACCGTTGTATCATTCAATGGCCTATGGACAGTTCACAGCAGACGAAATTAAAAATGGATACGCATGGAGAATACTAGATGAAAGTTGAAATATTTAGAAGGACAGTAAAAGACAGACGTAGGGGAGCAAGTTGGGACTTACTACAATACATGGCAGAAGGAGTGAAGGCATGCGGAGACGATCCTGTTATTGTCAACGAAAACATGACCGGTCCTTGGCAAAAAGACGAAATGGAACCAACAGCGCCGATAGGTTGCATGTTTGGATATGGTGGGACAAATCAAAGACATCACACCAAAGGGAGAAGGTTAGACCTTGTTGAACGGGCCAAAAAGAAAGGCATATACATTATCACATTCGACGGTGGATTGCTTTCTAGTTTTGGGAATGTGCATGGGCCAAATCATCATTGGAGAGTATCATTATACTCGCCCATGAACAACGGAAACTTTCTCAGCGACAACTCACCCGCAGACAGATGGGAAGCGGCAAAAGCCAGATGGAATGTGAAAAGCGAACCATGGAGGAAATCCAACCAGACAGATCCAATAATGTTTGTGCTTCAACCAAAAGACAACTGGAGCATGAACGAACTTGATCCAATAGATTGGTTCAAAGGTGTGTATGACAAACTGAGACCAGCGACAGATAGGAAGTTTATTGTGAGGCCACATCCTAATCATGTGGTTGCAATAGAAAACAGATTAAATGAATTTCCGGACGATGTCGAGGTGCATATTGGACAAAAATATTTCCAAGGTGATGAAAAAAAATATTATAGGTTTCATTTTCAGGAAGCAATTAGTAACTGCCATGCTGTGGTTACACACAATTCCACTGCAAGTGTAGATTCATGTGTTAGAGGTATCCCAACTTTTGTTACTTCGGATCTTGCATTATGTTGGCCTGTCGCCAACACAAATTTAAATGACATAGAGACTCCGAAGTACCCAGATAGGCAACAATGGCTGTATGACTTAGGTTACAAGTTATGGAGTGAAAAAGAAATAAGAGATGGTACCGTATTCAAAAGATTCAAAACAAAGTTAGGACTTTAAGATGTGTGGAATATACGGAATAACCACGGGTGATCAAAAATTCATAAACGATTACATGCATACTTGTAATCATAGAGGACCCGACGGTGCACATAAAATTGAAGTAGTAAACAAAAAGTCAGGCAACACTGTAACCCTAGGGCATAATCTTTTAAGTATAATGTCTGAACCAGGTAAATCGCAACAACCTTGGCTTACTCCAAAACACAATTATCTAGTTTACAATGGTGAAATATTCAATTACTACGAACTCAAAGACAAATATAAAGACTTTGTAGACACAACAGGTTGCGACACAGAATTACTTGCCTGGGGGTTGGACAAATTTGGGTTGTCATTCATTGATGAAATAGATTCTATGCATGGCTTCGCTTACTACGAAGTCAATAAAGACAAACTGACCTTAAGCAGAGACCATGCAGGCATTAAGCCAGTCTACTATGCACAAATAAAAGAAGGATTGGTATTTGGTTCTGAGATAAAGGGAATGTTAGATAAAGTTCCTGGAAGTAGAAAAATGGATAACCTTGCTGTTAGTTTTATGGCGAGGACAGGAATTAATGCCCTGCGTAATACTTTCTTCACAGGCATAAAAAAATTGTTGGCCGGAGAAACAATAGTGTATGATATCGCAAAAAGGCAAATTGTAAAAACACATAGGGTGCATATCAAATCCACTAATACTAAAACATTTGACCCTGAAGAATTTAGGACCATGGTTAAAAAGACTGTAGAAATGTGTTCAATAGGACGAAGGAAGATCGGGGTGTTCTTGAGCGGTGGACTGGACTCAAGTGTTGTTGCATACGAACTCAAACAGATTAAGGGAGAGGCAAACACATTCACCAATAGAATGAATCCCAATGTACATGTAGACGAGGACTACAACAGTGATGCGAATTGTGCCATGGCTCTTGCTTCAAAACAAGACTTTAACCACACGGAAGTTATAATCACTCCAGAAGCCTACATGGACAGTTGGGAAGACAGTGTGTATTACATGGAACAGCCTGTTTACAATCCAAGCATGTCTATGTATTGTTTCACTAATAAGTTTTTGGCTGACAAGGAAATAATTGTAACTCTAGCCGGCGACATGGGTGATGAAATATTAGCCGGCTATCCAAAATACTGGAAGATGAGAAACCCACAATGGTTGAAAAAACAAATAGGAAAAACAAAAATGGAGAGTTGGGATGATGTACTACTGATGTGGCTGAATAGAATAAAACGTCCTTTGAACCTGACAGATAATCCTATCAGTGATGAAATACTTTTACAAGAATTCAAAAAATGCTATCCTGGAGATTTATGGAACCCAAATGATCCCATAGGTTCTCACATGGCCTTAGACTGCGTAGCACAGGTACCTGAAGAAATGTTCAGTAGGAATGACAAATACGGCATGGCCTACAGCATGGAGGGACGATTTCCGTTAGCCACTAAGACATTCATGAGGTATTGCATGAGCATACACACAAATGAAAAATTAGGTCCAAATAAGTCAGACACAAAAATTCTAATTAAAAATGCATACAAAGGAATACTGCCAAAAGTAATCTTGAATAAAACAAAAACAGGCTGGACAGTTCCTGTCGGGCATTGGCTGACAACCAACACGAGTGCCAAGTTATCAGACTTCTACCAGGCCAGAACAGGAAGCAATTCAGGATTGAATGTTACAAAAGCAAGTCAGAAGGCCGGTAAGGCTCTTGTCCCGGCGTGGATAGTAAGTGATTGGATCAAAAAATACAACATGACAAGGTAAAGTAAATATTCACTATGAAGATAAAAGTTATTACATCTTATAAACCGGGCACATGGGACCAGTACGCCAAAAAGGCGGTAGACAGTGTGCTGAAGCACTGGCCAACAGACACCCACGTCACAGTATATCACGAAGCACAAACACAGGACATTTTCGAACACCCGAGGTTAGAATGGATAGACGTACATCAGGCCCAACCAGAACTAGTTAAATTTAAAAACAAATATAAGGACGATCCGGTGGCCAACGGTGAGATACAAGAAATAGCAAACGGTGTAAGGCGCCCTGGGCCTATGCCATCCAAAGGATCGTTTCAATGGAACGCGGTTAGATTTGCAAATAAAGTTTTCTGTGTCACACACGCCTTAAGCAATTCTAATGGCTATGATTATGTTATATGGTTAGATGCAGACACTTATTCATTCCGTGACATGCCAACAAGTTTTTTACAGGAGATACTACCCAGAGACAGTTTATTGACTTACCTAGGTAGAGGAGGAGAAGATCCAGAATGTGGATTTGTTGGATATAATCTTAATCACCCTGAAGTACAAAATTTAAACTCGGACTGGGAGAACCTTTACATCAATGATGGTATATTTGGCCTAACTTCAGGATGGACAGACTGTTCGTCATTAATACACCTATCTAACAAGTACCAGAAAGAAAAAAATATTAAAATAAATGATATAGGACATGCCAGCGGAGTCAAAGGACACCACGTATTCATTAATAGTGTTTTAGGCTTATATATGGATCATTTTAAAGGAAAACGTAAACAATCAGGCACTAGTTGGAAAAAAGATTTTTGGCCACAGTCTAAGGCCGAAATAAAAAATATTACACAACTGGACTATTGGAAAAAATTAAAATGAAACTAGAAGTTTGGACACAACACGGCCCACTGAACTCGGAACCTATATTCAAAGCATTCATCAAAAGTTTACAAGATGCAGGCGATTCGGTTATACTTAACAGAGAAAGCGATGCGGACGTGGCCGTGATATGGAGTGTCTTATGGCTAGGAAGGATGCGTAACTATAAAAAAATATGGCAAAGATTCAAGCAAAATAACAAACCAGTCATAGTTCTGGAAGTTGGAGGACTTAGAAGGAATAAAAGTTTCAAAGTGGCAATTAATGGTGTGAACAGAAAAGCCGACTTCGCAAATCAAAATGTTGACGATAAACGCTGGCCGTTATTCAAACACGAGTTGAAACCGTGGCAACAGAGGGGACAAACAATAATACTGCTTGGTCAACACCATGCATCAGAACAATGGGCCGGACTGCCAGACATGAGAACATGGTTTGAATCACAAGTGCAACAAATAAGGAAATACACCGATCGTCCAATACAGATACGTCCACACCCCCGAAATAATATCGGCTTTGACGTAAAGAAATTTAAAAATGTAACTTTAAAAAACCCAGTGATCGATACTAGCAAAATAGACGACACAGACTTCAAGGACACTCTGAAAGACGCATGGGCAGTTGTGAATCATAGTTCTAATCCAGCCATGGAAGCGGTGATAAATGGCATTCCGGTGTTTGTATCAGAAGCAAGTCTATGTTATGAAGTTGGCAACAGATCATTAGAAACGATCAACAATCCTGCCATGCCTGATAGGACAGCATGGGCAAATAAACTTTCTTACACCGAGTGGTTTCCTGATGAAATACAAAAAGGCCTGCCATGGAGAAGAATTAAATCCAGGCTTGAGGAGGCATACCTTTGATCAAACCAATAGAATTCAAACCATACACTGGAGAAACTGTTAACACAGTCCTGAGGATTAAAAACGGCAAACGCACACAAGAGACAGAATGGTACCCTGATAAGGTAAAAGCAGTGCCGAGAGGAAACGCATATTGCATAGGCAATGGCCCGTCACGTAAAGATTTTGATCTTAACAAATTAAAATCAACAGGACAGACATACGGCTGTAACGCTTTATACAGAGACTTCCTTCCAGACTTTATTTTCAGCGTTGACGCAAAGATGACAGCACAGATGTGTGCGGATCAGGTAGGCAGGAAGACCATCCATTACGCTCCTTCCTTGGAAGTAAACAGAAAACATGCCAAAGGTATGTTACATCTGATCCCAAACAATCCACACTGGATTTCAGGCAATCAGGCCTTCTGGACAGCGGGTGTGCATGGCCACAAAAACATATATCTCATAGGATACGATTTCAGAGAATATGGAAAAGGAAAACTGAATAACATATACCAAGACACAGAAAATTATGGAGAGAGGCATGGCGATTCAATCATGGACGGCTGGCTTAAACAGTTCAGAGACATGATAAAAATGAGACCATATGTCAATTACACCGTGGTGCATGACAATCCACCCGAATACTTACATTATCTACAGACGGGCGAGGATCTTGGTAACACTAAAGTTATAAGTTACAATGAATTTGAAAAGGTGCTAACACCTAGCAAGGTTTAAACCTGCACGTTCAAATTTAGTTCTCCAAGCAAAGAAATTTTTGTTGTGATTTGAATAAGGATCTTGCAACCAGGTCATTTGGTAAAGATGCACCATTTCGTGTGCCAGTGTCTCCACAAAGTCTTTCCATTTTGGAAATTTACAATGTAATTCGATATAATAATCAACCTCTATGTGATAGGGAATGACCCTTTGATCAAATTTACCTTTTGGAGTTTTCCTATTGTCCCAATTGGCCACACATCTTCCCCAGTCTTTGTGTAGTTTTCTAATGTGTAAAGGTACCATTGGTAATCTGCTGTTGAACAAGCAACGGTTGATGTGTCTGAACCATTGATATGCTTGTTGTTCAGTTGGTCTAAAACCTTTTTTATTTTTGTATCTAGTCTCAGTATTTTCCAACCTAATCTTCAGTTGTTTTCTTACATTGACTTTTTTTACTCTTATCTTTTTCATGGTTGACAGTATTACCAATTATGCTATAATATACTAATAATTACCTAAAATATCATGGATAATATGCACACAGATTTGCCGAAAACAATTAACGACGCCCTTAAAATATTAGCATATAATGATTATTTTTGGTCTGATACTTCAAATCCAGCAAAAATGAAGATTAAACCACACCAGAAGGATTTTGAGACTGTGAGATCGCTGGCAGAATCACAATATGCTTGGACAGAAAAACAGGCGAGATTGGCTTTGGTAATCCTTAAGAGATATCTAACAAAGTTCCAGGCACACGGCATGGACATCAAAAAACTGTTAGACAATCCGCAATATGAAGACGCTTTTAGAGTGATAAGTTTTGACAAGGTCATTGAAAAATATGTTGACGAGGATAACAATACAAGAATAGAGATGCGGTTCCCATATCATAAAAAGGTAATACAACTTATTCGTTGTATGAAAGACAAACGCGACTTGCCGGCCGGATATGCAAACTACGATGGCGAAGCAAAGAAATGGACATTCCTGCACACAGATGTTACAGCCTATTATCTTACTCTGATAGCAGTGAGATATGACTTTAAATTTATGGACGATAGCCTTTTGAATGATTATGAACAGATTAAAGATGAGATAGTAGGACATAGACAACCAACGGCAAAGTTAATCGGAGGCGAAATTGTCTTGTCGAACGCAGGTGAATCATTACAGGAATATTGGAACAATAACATGAAAGAAAAGTCTGCACTAGAGCAAGTAGACAGTTTGAAAAATTTCAATATTTCAACGACGGGCATTGATGTAAAAGCAGAGACATTGATAGGTAAAAAGATCGCTCACAACAACTATCACAAATTGTGGATAGATTCCAAGACATTCACAAAAACAGAAGTGGTAAAAGGCCTCTTGGAATTGAACTGCTTTCCCTTAATGATGCCAGTCAGTGGAGACATTCACATGGAGGAAGATGTGAAAGATTTTTGGGAGTGGATGAATGCGTTCAAATCTTTTGGTATAGATTTACTAAACGAGTGCAGTTGGGGTTTTGATGTCAGAGAACCGATCTACAAAAAAGACTTAGATCGTCATAACAGTGACAGGACCTATTTGCTAGATAACCAAAAGTCAGAAGAATTTTTTGAAAACTTGTATGAACTTCACCAAATGAGCAAACAATTCAAACTCATCAACCAAAAAACCAAAATAATATTTGTTAGGAACAGGATTCCTAGATCACTGATTAAAAGTAAAATAAAACCAAAAGCATCTTTGGTTGCCATTGGCGGAGGACATTACGCTACCGGCACAGACAATCTAAAAAGAATGCTTGAAAATCTTCCAAAAAAGTTGTATTATAGTGATTATCAGCCAAGTAGTTGGGATTGGCATGATCACATTATAGTAAAACTTTAGAATGAGCAGTTGTAAATTAATAATAAAAGACGAAGTAAATGTAAAGTTCGAGAACCTAAGCCTCGAGTGGCGTAAGCGACTATCAAACAAATTCAAATATGAGATACCATATGCGAGACATTTACCAGCAGTGAAACTCGGAAGATGGGATGGCAAAGTAAGTTTCTTTGGTTTGGGTGGCACAACATATCTTAATCTGGTGGACCAAATATTGCCAATACTAGAGGAAGGTGGAGTATACGTTGACTTCGAAGACAGACGTCAAAAACATAACTTTGAATTTAAAGCCGTAGATAAAAATTATTTGTCACACATAACTTGGCCGGAGGATCATCCGTGTGCTGGACAACCTATACAATTACGAGACTATCAAGTGGAAACAATCAACAAGTTTATTGAAAACCCACAATGCATACAAGAGATCGCCACTGGCGCAGGTAAGACCATTATTACAGCGGCACTGTGCCAACTGGTCGAACCATATGGCAGAACGTTGACCATAGTTCCAAACAAAAGTCTTGTGACACAGACAGAAGAGGACTTCCTTGCTTGTAACCTGGACGTAGGTGTTTATTATGGTGACCGTAAAGAGTTAGGAAGATTTAATACAATAGCAACCTGGCAATCACTAAACGTGCTAGAAAAGAAAAGCAAAGACGAACACACCACAGACTTTCTAGAAGCAATAAAAGGAATCAATACAGTAATCATAGATGAGGTGCACATGGCAAAGGCAGACGTACTCAAAAGATTATTGACAGGACCGTTTGCACATTGTGGAATACGTTGGGGACTGACAGGCACTGTGCCAAAGGCAGATTTCGAATTCATGGGATTGAAATGTAGCATAGGTGAGGTTGCAAACAGGATACAAGCAAGTGAACTTCAAGACAAAGGTGTTCTTGCAAACTGCCATGTGAACGTTTTGCAAACGCAGGATCATCCACAATTCAAAACTTATGCTGAAGAATTAAAATGGCTAACTACGGATAGCACCAGAATGTCCTGGATCGCTGAAACTATAGATCATATAGCAACATCTGGAAACACACTTATTTTAGTCGACAGGATATCCGCGGGTGAAATATTACAAAAAAAATTAAAAGATTCTGTCTTTATATCAGGATCAACAAAAAATTTAGAAAGGAAAGAACACTACGATGAAGTGTCTACAACACAAAACAAAATCATTATTGCAACTTATGGCGTCGCATCCGTTGGCATTAATATTCCTCGGATATTCAATCTTGTTCTTATTGAACCTGGCAAATCTTTCGTAAGGGTAATACAAAGCATAGGACGAGGTATTCGTAAAGCAGAAGACAAAGACAATGTGCAAATATGGGACATCACAAGCAGTTGCAAGTTTGCAAAAAGGCATCTAGGGCAAAGAAAAAAGTTTTACAAAGAGGCCAATTATCCGTATAATATAGAGAAGATAGATTATGAAAATCCTAACACTAGATAATAAAACATACACACTAGAGAAGATACCCGAGTGGGTTGACGAGAAGTTGAGATTCGCAGTGCTTGATAATTCAGATCCTGCAAATCCAGATTTCTTTTATATCCCTTTGATATTTCTTGAAAGTTTTAATGCACCCGCGGCCGTATTAGAAATCGGACCACACAAAATTAAAATGCCATTAGATTGGAAGATGTTAATAGGAGAAGCAGGACAGTCAGAGATGCATGTACTTTCAATCACTAGTCTCAATGACAGAGGTTTTGATGCTTTCGTATTCAATCCTTTATCAAGTCCTAAACCAGATTTCTATCCTATAGATGTTGTAGACATCTACACAGAAGTCAAATGGTACTTCCCAAAAATAAAATCGGGACAGATGTTAGCGGTGCCGTTGAATAATGGTCCTAAACCGATGTGTGCTTATTTTGTAAAGGATATATCGAGACAGTGCGAGCAGGTTGATTATGGCTCGGTCTGGTAGAAAATCCGTCACCATAGATGCACCAATAATGATTACCAGCAATAAAATTGCTGTGTGGATGGATGAAGAGTGGATGCACAATTTTTTTGATTTCATGAAGGACAACAAAATCAAACTTTCCGCTTTACAACACAAACAAAGGAAACTAAAATTAACATTTGTAACTCCAGAGGATTGCACAATGTTTGGATTAAAATATGCCAGCAGAAAAAAATAGAAAATTTTTTGATTTGAGGAATGGACTGAAAGCAGTAGACTTCAGGAACAAAGATTACTTTGATAGAATAGACGACAAAGAGAAGTCGCTGTACTCTCCATACATGCTAATGAGATATGTGTCAAGCACGTCATCAAAGGATCAATTTTATGTAGAGCACTACGTAGAAATGGTCAACGAGTGTGTGAACAAACACTGCTTCACACTAGGCAAACACAAGAAGTTGTTATGGATACTAACTGCTATGTGTGGCGCACTTCAGCAACAGTTTCACCCATGGATCAAGCCAATGAAGCGTGTGCCAAACAAGAGTCTAAAAAAACTACAACAGATATACCCGACCTGGAAAGAGTCTGATCTAGAAACATTAGATAAAGTAATAACGGATAGAGAACTTGAGGAACTGATAGAAGCACATGGCATCAACGAATAAATGCACATACTGTGGGAAAGTTTTTGCAAAGGCAAGGACACTTCAGGTACACTTGTGTGAACCAAAACGTAGATATCTACAACGTGATGAGAAATGGGTGGTAAATGCTTTCATGGTGTTTCAGAGATTCTATCAGATACATCAACACAACTCAAAACCAAAAACATACGACGACTTTGTAAAAAGTTCTTACTACAATGCATTTGTTAAGTTTGGCCGATTCATCATGCACATCAATCCATTGTACCCAGAGAAGTACATAGACTATGTTTTACAATCCAAAGTAAAATTAGATCACTGGGCAAGAGATGATCTCTATGAACTTTATCTAGTAGAGGCCTTAAAGACCGAACCCGTGGAAGCCGCACTACAAAGGAGTATAGCAACCATGATGGATTGGGCGACAGAACAAAATGCACAGTGGTCGGACTACTTCAGATTGGTGAACACGAATAGGGCAGTGGCACACATCCAACAGGGCAAGATAAGTCCATGGTTGTTGTTAGGTTGCAACGCAGGCAAAAGGATGTTAAAATCTTTTAACGACGAACAATTACAAATGATTGAAAAATTTATTAATCCAAGTTTCTGGCCAAGCAAGATGAAAAGTTATCCAGCGGATCTAATGTTGGTACAGGACACAGCGAAGGAGGCCAAAATTGTCTAAGATAAATTTAGAAGTTGCAGATAACTTAGAATTCGAACATGGAGATATAGCAATCACTATCAAACCCGATGGCACAATAGGAAAGATTATAATGCCAAAGATGGATGAAGAAATAAGAAACACAGAAGGATACAGGAAAATGCTTGACGTGGTTGAAGTATTGCAACCGGGGGCAAAAGAAGAATTTATAAAACATGATACAAAAGAAAAGGGAAGTGTACACTAATGCCTGATGTAGACATAGACTTCTTTGACAGAGATAACACACTCAAGTTATTCAAACACACTCCTGCATCTATGATAAAAGATGGCAAGTCTGAGAAACATAAGACCGGAGTGTACTTCCATGCGGTGCCAGAACATCCGGTCACGGGACACGCAAGTTTGGATTATAAACAAGCAGAGGACAGAGGGTACTTCAAGATAGATTGTCTAAACGTGAACATCTACAAGGATGTCAAGTCAGAGCAGGAACTTGTTGAACTGATGATACAGGAACCAGATTGGGACATGCTGAAAGATCCAAAGATAGTGGAAAACCTTTTCCACCTAAATGGACATTACAACATAGTGTCCAAACTTGAACCAAAAACAATAGAACAACTTGCGGCTGTGTTGGCCATAATACGTCCTGCCAAGAGACATCTAATGCACAAGGACTGGGTGGATGTGATGAAAGAAGTCTGGGTGAAACCAACTGACGGATCGTACTTCTTCAAGAAGTCACACGCTGTGGCATACGCACAAGCCATAGTGGTACAGATGAATCTGATGCAAAAGGCTAAATATAGTTTTGATGCAACATCAAAAAAATAAAAAGAAAAAAATATTAAATTATCTTAAACAATCCAAACAAAAATCCAAGTCTTCATATCGTTCAGAGAATAACAGTTACCAGCCAGATAGTGGTTTAACACAGCACTACATTACAACTGGTGCTATACTTCCTGAAAAAAAGACTAGATAGGTTTTCTAACTAATTGGATTGTCCTTCTCTTCACCCGTTTCTTTGAAATTTCAGAAAGTTTGACAGTAGGCCCATGCACTATCTCAACATCTTTTGAGTTTAAAGTAACCAACGTTGTACGAAAGTATTTGAACTCGCCCTTGAGAAATATGTTGATTGGTAATTTACGATTGGATTCATGCCACCAAGTTTCCCCACACTTCAGAAATCTCATCTTATCCTGTGGCATCATCAGTCTGCCATAATCATAGAAACTGATCACGTTTGCATCTTCATTCTGTATTATGCCCACATACTCCAAATCGCCCTTTCTGATCAGGCTCAAAAATGGGAACTTGTCCCGGAGAGTGTTAAAAATTTCGTTCATTCTATATCTATAAATACTGTTAAATATGTATTATGCAAACAGTTTCAAGGTATTTACTATCACAGTTGGTAATAGCCTACGTAAGTGGTTACCACGGGAGGAATTCAAAAGTGTACGATAGACGTTTAACACTGCACAGAGGGGTATCAAACCCAGTGAACTTCACGTTCAAGAATGAGGATCAGAAGGCTCAGGACATCACT
>CEOI01008938.1_pt1 | contig 20002 bp, 10 predicted proteins | sample 530351 | NCBI WGS metagenome assembly CEOI01 (sample SAMEA2619962, study PRJEB7988) | marine metagenome | biome: marine biome (ENVO:00000447); feature: deep chlorophyll maximum layer (ENVO:xxxxxxxx); material: "saline water (ENVO:00002010), including plankton (ENVO:xxxxxxxx)" | depth 17 m | reverse complement strand
CAGAGCGGAAGAAAACAGAGCGACCGCAACCGCAACTGTCTCTGCCGGCGGAACGATTTCTGCAATCACCGTTACCAATCCTGGTGTTGGATATACAAGTGAACAACCACCTCTCGTCATTATCGCACCCCCACAAGCAAATCATGAGTCAATTGATAACGTATCTTATGAAGGTGACTTTGGTATTATTAGTGGAATTAAAACCACCTCTGTAGGGTCCACAGATGCACTTGTTCTGGATCTTGTGTTACCAATGGATTCGGTCTTCAGAGACGCTAATACGGTCGGAACAGCAATAACTGTTTCGGGTATAGGTAGTGCAAACTACATTGTAGTATCTAATACAAATATTGGTCATGGTGTTACGTCAATTGATTCCACTGGCGCCACAGTTGGTGTTGGATCTACCTTCCTAGATAATGTGTATGAAGTAATATCTGTTGGAACTGCTGCAACAGATGCATTTGGCATTGGATCTACAGATGCCGTAACTCAGGTAACCGTTGCAGTCAGTGACTTCAATGGATTATCTGGAATGGGACACAGTGAATACTTTGGAGATTATTCATTCGGTATCATTAAAAATTATGTACGCAAAGGAAGTGGCACCTATTCAGCAGTGTTGAGTGATGGTGTTACTGGACTCAGTTCTGCTCCTCTGATCGTCAGAAAAGAGAGACTGAAGTTTACTGGTTATAACTAACTAAATAGACAGAAGAGTACCCACTAGACATAAGTATCGATGGCTTCGATTATAACTGACAAGCTTCGCATTTTAAATGCTAGCAACTTTATCGCTGGAGTAGCTTCAACCGCAAATTCATATTACATGTGGGTCGGTTTAACTACTCCAACTGAAGAACTTTCCACATGGAATTCATCTCCACCTTCACCGAAAGATAATTTCGATGAAGAGAATGATTATTGGGATAGTATGTTGTCCATGTTAAAATTGGACACGGCAGACTTGGCTCGCGTTGTAAGGAGATATTCCTGGACTTCTGGTACTGTTTATGACATGTATAGACATGATTATAGCAGAACCAATCCATCAAATGTCACTGGTGCTACTCATTTATACGACTCTAGATATTTTGTAGTAAACTCAGATTATAGAGTCTATATTTGTCTACACAACGGTACTGACCCAGACAACGTTAATGGAAAACAGTCCTTATCTGAACCAACTTTTGTCGATTTAGAACCAAGAGCTGCTGGATCAGATGGATATATTTGGAAATACTTATTCACCATCAAGCCATCGGATGTTGTTAAGTTTCAAACGAATGATTATATCCCTCTACCATCTGATTGGTCAACTAACACCGATGTTGCCACGGTTCGAGATAATGCTTCTGTGAGTGGACAATTAAAGGTCGTTACTATTACCGGTCGTGGAGTCGGATATGGAACCGCTGGAACTTTTACTGGAGTTCCAATTAAAGGGGATGGAAAAGGAGCCAAAGCATCAGTAACAGTAAACGCTGATGGAAAAATTCAATCGGTTAGTGTTTCCGATGGTGGCACAGGATATACATACGGAACACTTGACCTGAAATCTGCTGGTTTAAACGGAACCACTCCTGCCACTTTTAATGTTATCATCCCTCCAAATGGAGGACATGGTGCTGATGTTTATAATGAGTTGGGTTCTAATAGGGTAATGGTTTACTCTAAATTAGAAAATAACGATATTAACCCAGACTTCATTACTGGCAATAGTTTTGCACGACTTGGAATTGTAGAAAATCCTTTAGCCTATGATTCTTCTAGCAAATTAACGTCATCTCAAGCCTCGGTTTTGGGCGCATTAAAACTGGATGTCTCTTCTCTCTCCGGTGTAACGTTCACCGCTAATACTACAATTACACAAACTGTTGGTGTCGCATCAACTGCAGTCGCAAGAGTTGTATCTTGGGACCAAACAACCGGTGTTTTGAAGTATTGGCAAGATCGTAAAGTTGCTACTTCATCTACAGTTGGAGTAGATCCAAAATTTGGATATGAACTTTTAGAGTTCACCTCAAATCCACCTACTGGAGGTAGTTTAACAATTGTTGGTGGGTCAAGTAACATGTCTATTAGTACGGTATTTTCGGGTGTCTCAACCGTAATAAATAATAAGACATATTACCTCGGCCAGGAGTTTGATAGTGGTCTTTCTAACCCAGAAGTGCAAAAGCACTCTGGAAATATTATTTACGTTGACAACAGACCATCTATCACTAGATCAGCTAGTCAAAAAGAGGAAATTAAAGTAATTTTAGAATTCTAAAACTATGGCTCAGGAAACCAATTTAAACGTAGCTCCTTACTACGACGACTTTGATCCTGCAAAGGATTATCATAAGATCCTGTTCAAGCCCGGACAACCTGTTCAGGCTAGAGAACTAACTGGATTGCAGTCAATTTTACAAAATCAAGTTTCTAAATTTGGAGAACATTTTTTCAAAGAAGGAAGCAGTGTAATTCCTGGTCAACTGAGTTACTTCAGTAATTTTTATTGTATTCAAGTTGAAGAGAACTTCTTAGGTGTTCCGATATCTTTATACTTAGATAATTTGGTCGGAAAGGTTTTAACTGGTGAAACCAGTGGAGTAGAGGCAGAAGTAAAAAAAGTAATAAGATCAAACGAGTCTGAAAACAATAACACCACATTATATCTTTCTTACGTTGGTTCTGGAACTCAATCTAACGAATCCATATCGTTTTTGGATGGCGAAAATCTTTTAACAAAAACGGTTGTTCCATATGGCAACACCAATATTGGAGTGGGCCAAGGTGTCGCTAGAACCATATCCGAAGATGCCTCTCAGATTGGTTCTGCCATGGGAATCACTGAAGGTACATACTTTATTAGAGGTTATTTTGTTCGCGTAGCAGAACAAATGATCCTGTTGGATCAATACGGAACTCTTCCTAGTTATAGAGTAGGTCTAGATATAATTGAGTCTATTGTCAACTCTGACATTGATTCTCAGTTGGTAGACAACGCAGCCGGATTCTCCAACTACGCTGCTCCTGGTGCGGATCGTTTAGAAATAAAGGCGATTTTATCAAAAAGAGAGTTAGACGATACTGATGATATTTCCTTTGTAGAATTATCTAGAGTAGAAAATGGTCAGTTAAAAACCTTCACTGAAAGAAGTGATTACAATACATTTTCACAAGAACTGGCCAGAAGAACCTATGACGAGTCTGGTGATTACTATATCAAACCATTCAAGGTAAATGTTTTAGATTCCTTAGATAACAAAGAAGGAAATTCTGGACTTTACGAGGAGACTGAAACTACAGAAGATGGTTATATCCCTTCAAGGGACCTGATGGTTTATGACGTTTCTTCTGGAAAAGCGTACATCAAAGGTTATGAAGTTGAACTTATTTCAAATACCTTAGTTGATGTTGCAAAACCAAGAACTTTTGACGGTGCGGAAGAAAATATATCTTTAAAACTCGGCACTAAAGTTGAAGTAAATAGAACTTTTGGTAGTGCTGGTGTAGGTATCGCGACTACCGCTTTTGTTACTTTAAGGGATCAGAGAATTGGCGCTGGACATTCTTTAGCTTCTGGACAAGAAGTTGGTGTCGCAAGAGTATATGATTACAATCTTGAGGATGAATATGTAGATGACACCAGTACATCTTCTTTAAGATTGTTTGATATTCAATATCACACTCAAGTTCAGGTAAACGAAAACTTTACAAGTCTCTCAAAATCTAGTTTTGTTGAAGGGCAATCTAGTTCTGCTACGGGTTTTGTCAATGTCGATGTTACCTCAGGCAAAAACTTTACTCTCAGTCAAGTAAAAGGTAAGTTCATAGTTGGTGAGAGACTGATTATTGATGGTGTAGCTAATCGTAGAATTGTTGCCTTTACAACTAGTTTTGATTCTTCTAGTGTGAAATCAATTCACCAAGAAGTGGGTGCTGGTAAAACTTTTAATGGTGATGTTGTATTAGATAACAGACATGCGATTGGAAAACCAATTACTATTGGAGCTCACACCGCAAATGCTTCTACCATCACAGCAACTAAGGGAACGTTCTCTGGTATTTCTACCACAGGATCTATTCTTGTTTATAATAGAGTTGGTGTAAATAGTGAAGCATTTGCAAGAATCACATCCATTAGTAGTGATGGATCTCAAGCAACTGTAGCTGGAATCACAACTGTTGTTGGTGTTTGTGAAGGCGGACTTCCAACGTCACAAACAGAAGTTAGTAATGCTTCCATAGCTCACGGTAACTTCATCAGTGATAACGACGGATCTTTCTTAATTCCACTTAAGAGAAATAATATTGCTGGAATTAATTTAAGAGATACAACCATTGCAATTAGAAAACAATATAAAAATCTTACGGTTTCTGGATCTACTTTAACATCACCTTCTCTTGAAGAAAATTTCTTCTATCTTGCATTTGATGAAGAAAGATACACCATTACATATGAAGATGGTTCTATTGAACCGTTGACTTCTGATCAATTTAATCTTGATTCATCTACTGGTTTAATTACATTCAGAAACCTCTCCAAGGCTTCTGCTACTAATGTAACTCTGACAACGACTCAAAATAAACTTGATGTTACTCCAAAAATTAAAAGGAGACAAAACGCTGGTATTTTAACGATCAATAGATCGAAATATGCTGAATCTGGAAGTTCGGCAACTGGTGTTGGAGTCAAAGATAACGGACTCACATATAGTAGTGTCTATGGAACCAGAGTAGAAGATAAGGAAATTTCACTGAACACCGTTGATGTGAAAAATGTTCTGGCTATATTTGAGTCTTTTGATACCAGTGATCCAGAACTTCCAACTCTGACAGTATCATCTATCACTAGCCCAAATTCAACTTCTTCCGATTTCATTATCGGAGAAAGAATTATTGGTTCTCAGAGTAGAGCCGTTGGTAGAGTGATTCTCGCTCCATCTGGTAGTTCAATAAACTTTGTCACACTAAATGATATTTCTTTCATTCCCGGAGAAACTATTGAATCCGGTGACTCTGGCATTAATGCTACTGTAAGTGCAGTAACTAAAGGATCTGTACGAATAAGTGATAACTATACTTTTGACAACGGTCAGAGAGCTGAATATTATGACTACTCTCGCATTATCAGAAAAGAAAATGCTACTGAACCTACCAGAAGACTGACTATTGTATATCAGTCATGTTATATCGAAAGTACTGATACAGGTGAAATTATCACCGCAAATAGTTATGGTGGAGACTCTTACAGTGAAGATGTTGCTCTATTTGATGGTAGAAGAACCTCTGATTACATCGACATCAGACCCAGACTGAGTGATTATAATACTTCGTCCACAACTTCTCCCTTTGAATTTAATAGTAGATCTTTTGTTGGAGATGCACAAGCACCAACCAACATCATCGTATCAGATGAAAATCTTCTGGTAAATTACACATATTATCTCGGTAGAATCGATAAAGTCTACATGGGTAGAAATGGCGTAGTTCAAATATCCAGAGGAACGCCATCTCTGAATCCTCTGCCACCAGCTGGTGTCAGTGATTCTCTTGAAATTGCAACGGTTACTATTCCACCATACGTTTATGATATCAATGATATCAAGGTAGAGGCTACCCAACATAAACGTTATACCATGAGAGACATTGGTAAACTTGAAAAGAGAATTACCAATCTTGAGTATTATACTGCCTTATCTTTATTAGAACAGGAAACATCTTCCTTACAAATTAAAGATGCTCAAGGTCTCGATAGATTTAAGAATGGTTTCTTTGTAGATAATTTTGGAGATCATACTGGACAAAACTTAGATGCTCCAGATTCTAGATGTGCAATTGATCCGTTTAGAAACACATTAAGACCCACTCACTACACGACTCAACTTGATCTAGAAATTGCCACTAGAAACACTGGAACAGCTGTATATGATATTGATGATCCAGATCTGGAACTTCTGGATACGAACACCAGAAAGACTGGTGATATTGTAACTCTTGATTATCAATTAAGAGAATATTTTAAAAATCCATATGCAACCAGAGTTGAATCAGTAACACCTTTCCTTATCACACAATATTTTGGAACGGTGAAACTTACTCCAGCTTCCGATCTTTGGGTCGATCAAAAACGTGTTAAGACCACTAAGATTGAAGTTGAAGGTGATTATTCTGCGACTATCAAAAAGTTAGGAATTAACGAACAGACTGGTTTAGGAGAAATTACCTGGGGATCTTGGCAAGAAACCATTACTGGTAGAACTGAAGAGGAGAATCAAACATCCACAGAAACTTTAAGTGGAACTGCTCCAGGTGGTGCCGATTCCAATCCAAATAACAATACATTTGTAAACTATGGTGGAACTGGTAGTTATACCAAAACTAAGAACTTCACTAAAGTAACCGAAACCGGAACGAAAAAGAGAAGTGGTGTTGCTAATCAAGTCAACGTTAAGATTGATACGGTAAGTCTTGGATCAGTTGTTCTCAACACTGAAATAATTCAGTATATGAGATCCAGAAACATTCAGATGATTGGTCAGAACATGAGACCAAATACTGTATGTTACACCTTCTTTGATAAGAAATCCGTCACCAGATTCACTACACCAAAACTCATTGAAATTGAAATGACTTCGGGAACTTTCTTCCCCGGAGAGACTGTTATTGGCATGTTACCTGGTCAGATGACTTCCTCGCCAGTCAACCCAGCAAAAGATGAAAATGCATCTACAGCTTTTAAAGTTAGAATCTGTAGATTGAATCATAGAACTGGTCCTATCTTGGATCCCAGCAATTTCTATGGATCCAACCCATATAACAAATCCGAACAAGTACCTGAAGATTATTCAACAGTAAGTAAGTTTTTAAATATTGATACTGGATCCCTGGCAAAAGAAGCTCAAGGTAACTTCTTTGGATATGCAGCAATTGGAATGATTCTGCGAGGAGAGACTAGTGGTGCTATCGCTAAAGTAACTAATCTAAGATTGGTTACCGATGAATCGGGCGAAGTTAGAGGATCTGTCTTCATTCCTAACCCCAACGGAATTGGAAATCCATCCTTTACCACCGGTAAGAAGACATTTGAAATTTCCAGTGATCCAAATGGATTCAATCCACCATCTTCTCTGGTGACCTCTGCAAAGGTAAGTTTTGAATCTGCGGGCACACTGGAAAATAGAGAAGAAAGACTGAAATTGATTAGAAATGCTCTGATTACTCAGAAGGCCTTCGTTGATCAAGAAACTTTCTCTAGAAACTTTGAGACAGATGTACAACTTTCTTACGATCAAACCGTAGTTGTAAGACCAAAACCAAATACTAGTGGATGTAGTAGTAGACAGATTGCTTTTGCAGTTGCAATTACTGCTGGTTACAGTTCTTACACCGCATATCATAGAGCTGTTCCACATAGTGCATACGATTTATCTTTCCTGATCAATCAACCAGGTGCAGAAAATTGCAGAACTACTGGTAATGAGAGTCGCGGTCGTCGTGGTGGGCGCCGAAGCGGTGGTCGTCGTCGCTACGGCCGCAGACGCGGTGGTCGGAGTCGCGGCGGTTCAAGTACAAGAGCATTGGCAACACAAGTTGCAGCCCAGTATGGATATAGCAGCTACACTGCATATCATAGAGCAGTTAATCACAGTGCATATGATAGGAATTTCCTGGAGAACCAATTAAGAGGTGGTGGTGGAGGCCGTAGTGGTCGTTCTGGTGGTGGTAGATCCGGTGGTAGTCGTTCTGGAGGTGGTAGTAACAACAGTTCTGCACCAAGAGCAATGGCAGCTGCCGTTGCAAAAGCCGCAGGATATAGTTCCTACACCGCATATCATAGAGCTAATCCCCATAGAGCGTATGATACCAACTTCCTTAAAGGTAAGTGTGGATACAGTGGAAATGATCCATTGGCACAATCTTTCATTGTTGAAGAGGAAAATGGAGTACATCTCACCGCCGTCGATGTCTATTTCCAGTCGGTAGATGACAATGGAGTTCCGGTAAGATGTGAGATTCGTACTCTTGAAGGTGGACTTCCTTCAGAGACGATTTTACCATTCTCTCAGATTACACTGACTCCGGATCAAATTGATGTTTCTAATGACGCAACTGTTCCAACCACATTCAACTTTGAAGCTCCAGTTGCTTTAGAGTCTGGTGAAGAATATTGTTTCGTTCTTTTATCTAACTCCACCAAATATGGTGTTTGGATTTCCAGAATGGGTGAAATTGACCTTACTGGTAGTTTGTCTGAAGAACCAAATAATAACACCAATAGAACAGTTGTTGCTCAACAACCTCTGTTAGGTTCTCTGTATAAGTCTCAGAACGCTTCTACTTGGACTCCAAGTCAGTTAGAAGATCTTAAGATGACTGCATATAAAGCAGAGTATGCAACTAACTCACCAGCAATCGTTACCTTCTATAGTCCAGAACTTGGTAGTGGTAATGATCAAATTGCTGTTCTTAAGAACAACCCAATCGAAGTACTCTCCAAGAGAGCAACAGTTGGTCTTGGAAGCACACTCTCTGCTTTCCAAGAGTCTGTAATTGGTGCGGGAACTAGTATCAGTCAACTTGGTAGTGATGGTTATGGAATCGTAGTTGAAGTGAATGGTGCTATTAGACAGGCTTCTAATAGTATAAACATTGTAAACGCAGGTGTTGGTTATACTCCAGCAACTGGACACTTCACATTCGCCGGAGTCGCTCTGACAAGTATTACTGGAGATGGTAATGGCGCTGAGGCAACAATCGGTGTTGTTAATGGTGGTATTACTACGGTCACAGTCACTAAGGGTGGAACAAACTACTCCGTTGGTGACGTATTGGGTATCGGCACTATAGGTCTTGGACTTGGTAGAAATGGCAAACTTTCCGTTGGTATCATCAGTGCGTTCGAGAGTTTAGTGATCGATCAAATTCAAGGTGAGTTTAGTGTTGGAGCTGCATCCACTCTATCCTATGAAGTTTCTGCTGGTATTGGAAGCACGTTGGCTGGAATTAACATCAATAGAATTGACATTGACACAACTAAAAATGGAACTCAATTCAAGGTAAGTCACAGAAATCATTGTATGCATTCTGATAAGAACTACGTCATTATCGACAATGTTCAATCTGATGTAAGACCAACCAACATTCTTTCAGATATTAATGCAACTACAACAGCAAATATTGCTGTTACTAATGCTTCCGAATTCTCTCACTTTGAAAATGTTGGAGTTGCTGCTAGTAACCCAGGATATGCTTTAATTGACGGAGAACTTATCTCCTACACAGGTGTATCTGGAAATACTCTCACGGGAATCACCTCCAGAGGTGTCGATTCTACGAGAGCCATACAACACCCCGCCGGATCAGAAATCGTTAAGTACGAACTCTCTGGCGTGTCTCTGAGAAGGATTAACAAACAACATTACTTCTTCAGTCCAACGATTACTGCACCTAGAGCAAGAGATCTTGATTATTATTACATTAACGTTGGCATGAACACCAATGGCACAGACAGATCTTCCGCAAGTAGTTTCCCAGAACTTTACTTTAACGAAACTAAGTCCAGTGGTGGATCAAAAGCGACTGCAACACAAAACATTCAGTTTGAGGCCATAACGCCAAACATTGGTTTGATTGCTCCAAAAGACACTAACGTCAGCGCAACTGTAAGAACCATTAGTGGATCTAGTGTTGATGGTATTGAAGTTGATTTTGTTGATCAGGGATACTCACCAGTAACTGTTGGTCAACCTAATTATTTCATCAATCCTAGATTGGTTGGATCTAGAGTTAATGAAACAAATTACAACTCTGCACTGCCACAGAACAGATCTATGGTTCTCGAATTACTTCTTGAAACTCTAGATCCTAACATCTCTCCAATGATTGACCTGGATAGAGTCAGTGCTATCTTGACCAGCAATAGAGTTAATGCTCCAATTACTGATTTTGCTGGAGATGGAAGAGTAAATCAAACCATCGGTGATCCACACCAGGCGGTATACATTTCCAAGAAAATTGTATTGGAGAATCCATCTACTGCTATCAAAGTCCTTGCGGCAATCAACAAACCACAAGGTTCCGATGTCAGAGTTCTTTACAGAACTTTCCAAGGTGAAGATTTCGATCTTGAAAGTGGATACACTCTGTTCCCAGGACATAGTAATGTTGATGATTTTGGCAACGTTATCAACGTTGCGGATAATGACGGATCTTCAAACAGATTGGTAGATGCCACAGAATATAATGAATTCCGTGATCATGAATTTATGGTCAGTGACATTGAGCCATTTACCGCTTTTGATATCAAGATTATTATGTCCTCCACCAACCAATCTCTACCACCCAAACTCAAAGATCTGAGACTCATTGCTCTTGCATAATATGAAATACCTTAAGGTTGAAGGAAATCCCGACCTTTGTCGGGATACAAAATCCAAGGCCGTTGTTAACACAAATACATCGGCCTATACTGCATATATGAATAGAATGAACAAATTGAAAGATGATGAAGAGAGGAAAGAAAACGTTGATAGATCTCTATCTGAGTTGAGATCTGATATTGATGAAATCAAAAGTTTACTGGTTGAATTAATTAAAAATAAATAGAGTCAAGGAGACTAATTTAAGATGGCGCAACCCTCATCCAGATCAGAATTAATAACTTACGTTAAGAGAAGGCTAGGTGCGCCTGTTTTAGAAATCAACGTAGCTGATGAACAGATAGAAGATATTATTGATGATGCCGTTCAGTTTTATCAAGAAAGACATTCTGACGGTGTGATACAGACTTATATGAAATATAAGATCACGCAAGACGATATTGATAGGGGTAGAGCAGGTGGTTCCGGTGGGGTTGGGATTGCGAGTACAAGTGCCACGGAATCTATAGCCGGTAGCAATGTAACTTTCACTTGGTATGAAAATAGTAACTTTATAAAAGTTCCAAATTCAATTATTGGAATTAATAAGTTGTTCAGACTGAATGGATCTTCCACGATTGGATCTAGTCTTTTCAACATTAAGTATCAAATATTCTTGAATGACATTTATTATTTCGACTCCATGGAGTTGTTAACATATGACATGGTTAAAAGTAAGATGGAAGATATTGACTTCCTTCTCAACCCATTAAAACAAATTAGATTTAATCAGAGGCAAGATCGATTATATATCGACATGGACTGGACTGAGGTCTCGGTTGATGATTATATAATTATTGATTGCTACAGAGCATTAGATCCAAGTTCATTTTCTCAAGTTTGGAACGATTCGTTCCTCAAACAATATGTTGCAGCTTTAGTCAAAAAACAATGGGGACAGAACCTCATCAAGTTCCAGGGAGTTAAGTTGCCTGGTGGAGTGGAGTTGAACGGTAGACAAATATATGATGACGGAGAAAAAGAATTGAGGGAACTCATGGATAAGATGAGTAGTTATTATGAACTTCCACCCCTCGATATGATAGGTTGATATCATGACGTTAAATTCATATTTCTTACAGGGTTCTGCCACCGAACAAGGTCTTATTCAGGACCTGATAAATGAGCAGTTAAAGATTTATGGTGTGGAAGTTTATTATATTCCAAGAATATATGCGACCGAAAATACTGTGATGAGAGAGGTCATTGAATCTCAATTCAATGATGCATATCCCATAGAGGCATACGTTGAGACATATCAGGGATATGATGGCGCTGGAGATGTGTTCACTAAGTTTGGATTGTCGATACAAGATGACTTAACATTAACCATATCAAGAGAAAGATATGAAAATTATATCAAACCCTTAATTGAAAACAAATCGAATGTTAAACTAGCATCTAGACCCAAAGAGGGGGATCTTATTTATTTTCCACTTGGGGACCGATTATTTGAAATTAAATTTGTAGAACATGAAGATCCGTTTTATCAACTACAGAAAAACTATGTTTACAAACTGAAGTGTGAACTCTTCAGATATGAAGATGAGACAATCAATACTGGCGTTGATGAAATTGATGATGAAATTAAAGAAGTTGGTTATATTGAAAGATTGACCATGGTAAGTAGTGGAACTACGGCTACTGCCGTTTCTACGTTTATAAACGGTGGAGTTCAATACATCACCATGACTGATGGTGGGTATGGATATGCTCAACCACCAACGGTAACATTCTCGTCTCCTGGTTCAGGAACAACTGCAACTGGTTTTGCAATATTAGATGGGGGATCAGTAGACGCTGTAAGAATAACTAATCCTGGTTCAGGATATACGTTCTCGCCAGCAATCAAATTTTCCGCTATTAATGATATTGGAGTTGGTGCTGGTGCCACAGTTGGTATTGCAACAACGGGAACCGTTGGGGTTGTCACTGTTACCAGTGGAGGAACTAATTATGGATTTACTCCAACAGTAACATTCTCCAATCCAAAACATGTTGGTGCAGCAGCCACTGCTGTTTTAGATTCTCCTTTGGTAAGTACTGGAGTTAGTGTCACATCCGCTCCGATAAGCACAGGTGCATCTTCTTATCTATTCCCAGGAGGAACAACTGGTGGTGTGTTCTATGCTACTCCACCAACAGTTACATTCTCTTTACCAACGGGAACTGGGAACGCTGCAGAAGCTGTTGCAACTCTCGCTGATTACAGCACAACTGGAGGAAGAATAAACACTCTTGGATTAACGACGGGAGGTAAGTTCTACACTAGTGCCCCAACAGTTACGATTGCTCACCCAGGAACAGTCGCCGCAGCTGCAACAATTGGCATTGCTGGTTCTTCTATCAATCCAAGTTCTGTTGCATTTAGCACCACTGGTAGGGCATATACGTCAGCTCCAACAGTTGCTATAACAACTACATCTGGCCAGGACGCTCCACTTCAAGTTGCTGTTGGTATTGCAACGATTAACACAATTACCGGTATAGTCACAGCAGTTGGATTTAACAGCACCACAGACGCATGGTGTGTTGGTTCTGCAGCAACCATTGGTAGTGGTTATACAGCAGCACCCGCAATATCCTTTAGTGGAGGTCCATCTCCAGTACGAGCAACAGCTACTGTAACAGTTTCTGCAGCAGGAACAGTTAGTAGTATTAGTATTGGCAATAGTGGATTTGGATATGTTTCTGTTCCAACTGTTACTATTGCGGCTCCAGGCGGAGCAAATGAGGCATTCAGAGCTCTTGGTATTGCCACACTCAGAACCGCATCTATTCGCACTACAGGAACTATTGGTATAGGGTCTACTAATATCACTGGAATTACCACAACAAATATTATCGTTGGTGATAGAGTAAGACTTGGTATTGGATACAGTGACACCTATAACTTTATACCGAATGATACGTTTGTCACATCTATTGGTTCTAGTACAGTCTTCGTTAATAATGCTGCAACCAATGTTGGAATTGCTACATCTGTATTTGAATTTGGTATTGATCAATGTGGTATTGTCACAGGTATTGCAGTTACATTTGGAGGTGGTGGATACTTAGAACCACCGACAGTTTCCATCTCCAACACAGTGGGAGAAAAGAATTATATTACTCAAGTCGCTGGTGTCTCAGCTGCTACTGGTATTGCTACCATGAATACAGCAGGAGTGGTAACTAGTATACACATAACCAATGCAGGAAATAGTTACATACTTCCACCCGAAATCACATTACAGGGACCAACCACAGCGTCTGGTGGAACTTATGTTTATAACGAAACTCTTACCGGTGGTTCATCGGGTGTTACGGCAAATGTAAAAGATTGGGATGCTACGACTGGAATTCTTAAAGTTGGCATCAGCACAGGAATCTTTACAATTGGAGAATCCATTACCGGCGGAACTTCTGGTGCCGTATATGTCTTGAAATCTAAGACGGCAGACGATCAAGATGTTGATGATGTGTTTGCACAAAACCTAACCATAGAATCTGCCGCAGATGGTATTTTGGACTTCACCGAACGCAATCCTTTCGGAGAGATCTAAATAATAGTTATAGGAAACTTTTAGACCAGTGTTTGAATACTTTTACCACCAAATTTTACGAAAGACCGTAATTGGATTCGGTACGTTGTTTAACAACATCGAAATTCGTAAGATCGGTTCCGACAACAACGTTTTCAGTAGAATGAAAGTTCCGCTGGCGTATGGTCCTACTCAAAAGTTTCTTGCTAGAATTGAACAACAGGATGGTGATCTAAACAAATCGACTCAGATCACGTTGCCAAGAATTTCTTTTGAAATGACTGGTATTGATTATTCTCCAAGAAGAAAAACTTCAACAACTCAAACTTTCAAAACTAGACCTGTTGATTCAAAGGCATCTAGTAGAAAAGTTTATATGCCAGTTCCGTATGACGTTAAGTTTGAACTTTCCGTTATGGCAAAAACTAATGAAGACGCATTACAAATCGTAGAACAAATATTACCATATTTTCAACCACATTTTACTATGACCGTTAATTTGGTCAAAGAGATTGGGGAGAAAAGAGATATCCCAGTAATCCTTGATAGCATCAATATGCAAGATGACTATGAAGGTAATTTTGATACAAGAAGGACAATGGTATATACCATGAACTTCACGGCACAAACATATCTGTTTGGTCCAGTTCCACAGGATTCCGATGGTGTCATCAAACGTGCTACTATCGATTACATGACTGGTGGAGACGTTAGAAGTCCAAGAAGAGAGATGCGTTACAGTGTTACTCCTAGAGCAACACAAGATTACAACGATGATGCTACCACTACTCTCAGTGAGGACATTTCTCCAGACACTGCAACTGTCAAAGTTGCAGATGCTTCTTCTATCTCGGTCAGAACATACATATCTATTGGAACCGAAGAATTCTTCGTCAAATCTAAATCTGGCAATACTCTGAAAGTTCTTCGTGGACAAGATGGGACTGCCAAACAACCACACCTCTCTGGAGATGCTGTCAATCTGCTCACCGAGGCTGATGATGCTCTCATTGAAATTGGAGATGATTTTGGATTTAACGAAACCACTTCGTTCTTCCAAGACTTTAAACAGTATAGTCCTTCACAGAATGCCGACATTGATCCATGACCGACAAATTTTCAAAATTGAATGAGACTTTTAACACCGATGGAAATATTGTTCCAAAGGTCGAAGTCTCTGTCGAAAAGGCACCAGAAAAAATTAAACCATCTAGTGTCGATGATGCCAAGAAAGATTATGACTATACGCGAGGAAATTTGTATTCATTGATTGAGAAGGGTCAAGAAGCTCTCAATAGTGTCATGGAGTTAGCTCAAGAAAGTGATTCTCCTAGGGCATATGAAGTAGTTGGACAGATACTTAAAAACGTATCCGACACGACAGATAAACTCATCGATCTTCAAAAGAAAATGAAAGATATCGATGATAGTCATGCGACCAAAGCACCATCTACTGTCAACAACACTATGTTTGTTGGATCTACTGCAGAACTAGCGAAGATGTTAAAAGACGGATTTAAAGAGGATCCTAAATAAATTGATAGGGAGAAAAATCCCAAAGTACCAGAGTTACTAATAACATGTCCCGATCCAGAGAAGATCTGCCGTCTATTGACGATTTGATCAATGACGACCTCCCATCAATTAAAGATCTTTTAGCAGAAGAAGATTTGCCTTCTGTAGAGGACTATATTGAAAAAGAAGAAATAGAGGAAGGCACAGAAACAATAGAAGATGCTGACGGAAATACTTTCGCAGAAGTACAAGATATAGTTCCACCTTGGCCAGAACTGGTCAGAATGATCAACGATGTCAGGAAAGATATTCCCGACATTCCAGAAGTAAAATATTACGATAAAGAATTAGAAGAACTTTCTGAACAGATTTCTGGGATAAAAGATTCAATTCCAACTGTTCCTGAGTGGGTCAATGGAATTCACGATGTTCCGGATTTCTCTTGGGTTGGCAAAACTTTCAGTGTTATTGATGAAGACTTTACAAAGATCAATAACACTGTAGAGAGTGTTCGTGAGAAAATTGATTCAGATTTACAACGCCTAACAGAGGATGTAGAGAAAAAATATTTTGAAAATGTAGTAGTTTCCGAAAAAATTTCTTTTGATGTAAAAGATCTTGGTGAAAAAATCAAGGTAAAGATTGAAGAAGAAAAGGACAAAATTTGGAAAGAGCTCAGCGCATCTTCTCTTAAGATGTGGAACTTCCATAAGGAGTCCAAAGACGATGATCGTAAACTAAGAAAACAAATATTAGGAGAATACAATTCCCTAAAACAAAAGATCAAAAAAGATCTTGAAGAAGTAAATGATAAGAGCGTCAAAACCGATGAACTCTTACTCAAATATTTTAGTGAACTTAAAGATCAACTTGCGGAACAAATTTCTGGTGTTCGACAAGAAATTCCGGAGATGCCAAAGATTCCGGAAGTAAAATATTACGATAAGGAAATCAAAGATCTATATGAAATTGTACGACGTATAAAATCTACACAAAAGAATTTAAAAGAAGAAACAAAAAATCTGTCAGAGGGTCTTTTAAACATACCACCCGAAACAAACAATTCGGATCCACTCACCCCACTGGGCCAAGAGTTTGTAACCTTCAAACAGTTATCAGAACACTATAGATTATTCATCAATAGAATTCAAACTCAACTCGCTGCTGTTGGTGGAGGTGGTATTGGAGATGCGCCGGTAGACGGCAATTCTTATACACGCAAAAACGGAGATTGGGTTGCTGGTCTTGGTGATTGGACGTTAGATGGAGTTGGACTCAGCACAACTAAAAGTGTAGGTATTGGAACCACTGCTAAAGAAGGATATTCGTTATATGTTGAGGGTGACGCAAGAGTTACGGGCATTCTTACCGTTGGTCAAGGATCCATTACTTTAGATCCAAACAATAAAGAAATAACTGGTATCGATGAAATTGTTGTTGGATCTGGAGCATCTATATCATTAGCACCTTTATTTCAGAATCAGGGTAAATTTTCTGTTGACTATTCAAAGTTAACTTTAAAAGGATTTAATTCAAATAATGAAGGAACGTATGAAAGACAAAGCACTTCTTTTGTACTAGCTACTGCACCAACTAGATCTGGTAGTGCTAGATTCCAAGAAACAAGTGGATATTACTACTTCTTACATGAAAGTGATAATTCAAAAATAATTATTTTCAATATAGTTACTGGAAATTGGGACGCAGTTCATAGTTCTGGATCTAATTTCTCTTCTCCAAGTAGTGGGACACTAGTAAATCCACCATCAAATGTTTCTTTTATTACTCCAGTTAGAGCAACTCTTGACGGCACCGGTAGATCATATCCAGGACCAGGAAGAGGAATTGCATACTCAACTGTAGTTACTGAGCAAACATCATCTCTCGGTATTGCAACTGCAAGCTCTTTAGAAGTAACTGGTATCGTTACCGCTACCAGTTTTGTTGGTCCCTTAACCGGTAATGCGACTGGATTGTCTGGTACGCCCAATATTTCAATCGGAACTTTAACCGCTTCCGGTAATGTAACTATCGGCGGTACATTAACCTATGAAGATGTAACTAACATCGATGCAGTTGGACTTTCTACTGCTAGAAGTGGTTTGCAGATTGGTAATGGAACTGCCACAACTATTGTTAGTTTGGAAGCCGCAACATCGACCACAACCACTACAAGTGAGACTGCTGTTGATACTTTCAGTGCAACAGTATACAGATCTGCCCAGTATCAAATTCAAATAACTCAGGGTACATCGTATCATGTTACAACTTTGAATGTTTTGCATGATGGGTCTAGTGTATATCTGTCTGAGTTTGGAACTATCCGAAATGGATCTGTGTTAGCTACTTTTGATGCAGATGTCAATTCTGGCAGTGTTCGGATAAAGGCAACTCCTAGTTCTGATTCTTCTACAGTCTTTAAAATTTCAAAGACCTTGACAAAGGTTTGATTTCTAAATAGTTAAAAAAGAACAATGACCGCGAAAGTAGTTAACATCAAACTTGATAAAGGTTGCGATTTTTCCAAAACCTTATCCTTTACTGATGATAATGATTCTGTGGTGAATCTCACGGGATTTGCTCTAACAGCGAAAATAAGAAAACACCCCACATCTTCTTCCCCAGCAGCCTTTACAGTTGGTATTACATCTGCAGCTGGTGGTGGTGGAATAATTTCAATGACAGACAGCACTAGCGGTATTTTAACCTCTGGTAGATATTATTATGATGTAATTGGTGGAACTTCTACCGGACCTATAACAAAGTACTTTGAAGGAAGTCTGATAGTTTCAGATACAATTTCTTCATAAATAGTAAAAGACTACTTTTGATAAGATGAATAAGTGTCCCAAAGGGTCATACTATTGTTACACTGATAAGAAGTGTAAACCCATCCCTAAGGGTATGAAGACCACTGCCAGATTTTCTGGTGGGGGAAGAGAACCTGAGGAAGTTGGTATTGACAAACCACTTAACGGTGGTAACGGCAATGGCAACGGCAATGGTAATGGTGGTGGAAATGGAGGCGGACTTGGTGAAGGAAGTCTTCATAAGTGGTTTAAAGGATCCAAATCAAAAGATGGTAAAGGTGGTTGGGTCAACGTTGTCACTGGTGGCACATGTGCCAGTGATGAACCAGGAGAGGGAACTCCAAAATGCGTATCCTCTTCTAAAAGAGCAAGTATGAGTAAGTCGGAAAGACTCTCTGCTGCACGTCGTAAAAAGAAAGCAGATCCAGGACAACAACAAAAGTCTGGTGCTGCTAAACCAACTTACGTTTCAACTGACAAACCCAAGAAGAAAATGAAAGAAGAAAACATCATTGAATCTGATAAAAAGGGTAAAGGTAGTGGAACTAAGGATGCTTGTTACCACAAAGTAAAGTCACGTTATAGTGTTTGGCCTAGCGCATATGCTTCTGGAGCATTGGTCAAATGCCGTAAAAAAGGTGCGGCTAACTGGGGTAACAAGACAAAGAAAGAAGGATTTACTCCTTCACAAATTGCTGCGTTAGAATCCATCGGTGCTGTAGAACTCAACGAAAAGGGTCAAAAGTGCTGGAAAGGTTATGAGAAAAAGGGAACCAAAAAAATGTTTGGTAAGACCTATAATAACTGTGTGAAGAAGGAGGAAACTAATGTCAGCATTGAACAAACAGATCTTTCACATCTCGATGAGATTGTTAGGATTCAGGCCAAGACCGGACAAATCCTAATGGTCGTATTCACTTGGAGAGGAAAAACTTACGCAACACAAATGTTTTTCCCACAAACCAAGAAACCAACAAAAGCAGAAATTTTAGACGCGATTAGAAAAGTATATCCAGGTGCCGTGTTATTGAACGCACATTCATCAGGCATTGATCCTAATCGTCCTTTAATTTACATGAACGAAAGTGAGACCAGCCACCACGACGTAGAGTCCGTTGACGAGAAACTAAACCTAAAGAAAGCAGAAATGGGTGATGTCGTCAAAGACTTCTATAAATCTAAGGCTCCTCAGTTCAAAGGTAAAACCAAAGAGAAACGTCGTGAGATGGCAATAGCAGCCAAACTCGATGCAGAACAAAAGGAATCCACAATCAGAGACGGAGAAACAATTAAAGAAACTTCTATTTCTGATGCAGGCACACCAAGAGAAATATCTATGGAGGCCAAAGGGGCATCAATGAAATGTTCCCACAATCCAAAAGGGAAAAAATGCCCTATTCATGGAGAGGATGAGTGTCCCGCTCTAGAGGTTGATGAAGCAGCAGCATGGACTCGCAAAGCAGGTAAAAATAAAGAAGGTGGATTAAATGAAAAAGGAAGAAAAAGCTACGAGAGAGAAAATCCAGGAAGCGATCTTAAGAGACCTTCAAAGAAAGTTGGGAACCCTCGTAGAAAAAGCTTTTGTGCGCGGATGAAAGGCATGAAGAAGAAACTCACTTCTTCCAAAACTGCCAGTGATCCAAATAGCAGAATCAATAAATCATTAAGAGCTTGGAATTGTTGATTAATTTATGGCTGATAATGTATACCTTGGCAATCCGAATCTAAAAAAAGCAAATAC
>CEOI01016720.1_pt1 | contig 20074 bp, 19 predicted proteins | sample 530351 | NCBI WGS metagenome assembly CEOI01 (sample SAMEA2619962, study PRJEB7988) | marine metagenome | biome: marine biome (ENVO:00000447); feature: deep chlorophyll maximum layer (ENVO:xxxxxxxx); material: "saline water (ENVO:00002010), including plankton (ENVO:xxxxxxxx)" | depth 17 m | reverse complement strand
CAGCAGTTCCGCCTGCCATTTTACGCTTTGGTGCACTACCTGTTGCATCACCTGCTTTGTCTACAGAAGCGACTGATTGAGCCTCAGCATTTTTAGGATCGTGACCCATTGCTTCCTCGATGTCTTCGTTCTCATCATCGAGGAGTTCAATGTCCTGATCTTCAATGTTTTGATCTTCAGTCATTTAATTGACTCCTTTGTCATTTAGATTTGAGTAACGAGAGGAAATTCTTAAACTCACGAACCTGAGTCTCATAGAGATCAGCTCTTGGAGCTTTCTTGATTTCAGTCTCCATCATTTCAATAGCCTGTGGTTCAATGATTCCGTTATTCCAAACCCATTCAACACCCTCCATAACTCCATTAACAAATGCGCTAGGGGCTGATGGGTCTTGCACGATGTCCACCGCGTTAAGAATAAAGTCTGGTTTTACAACCATAGCGGTACCATTGTTCTGCAGACTTCCCATACCACGAGTCGAGACGCCTAATTGTACCTGACCATCGAGTAAACCTTTTACAATTTGCCCCATGGGAGTTTCCAAAATAGTCGCCCTACCCACAACATCTTTGCCTTTTATATCGAGGCTTTCGATCTTGTGAGAAACTTTGTCTAAGTTAACGGTCGGTCCTTCAGGGTGATTCAATTCACCTACTGCACGCCCTTTGGATACTTGATCGCCGACATACTTGCCAACAGCTTTCTCCATAACTGGCATTGGATATATACGACCGTTACGATTCTTTGTTTCTGCTTGCGCGAATACACCTTCAATAATATATTTTTTCTTGCCATTTTCATTGGCTTCGATAATAACTTCGAGATTATTTTCAGTATATTCAGAAATAAGTTTCATTTCTTTAGCGCCTTAATAAATGCAGTTCCAGCCTTTTCAGCTTCGTTTTTACTTCTATAACGATCTAATCTGTCACCATCTACGTATGTGACAAAACCGTTACGTTCTTTGTATACCATTATCTGAACTCTGCCTAATTTTTTATTGACAACTAATTGTCCTTCAGGCTTACGTCCAGTTAATTCTCTTATATTTGTAAAAGTTTTCATTTTACCATATTATTTATAAAAATTTATTTCTTAAATTGAAATTTTTTTACTGTTCGTGAACTTCATCTTCAATATCATCGGCATAGACATCACCTTCTTCTTCGTCAGCTACGTCCTCTTCCTCATCTTCGTCTTCATACTCTTCCTCATCTCCCGATTCTTCCGATTCAGACTCGCCTTCTCCTTCAAGGTCAAGTTCGCCTTGGGTATAATCCTCGTCTTCTTCATCGTCTTCCTCTGGTTCTACATCATTAAAGATTTGATCTGCCAATTTAATTTTTTCCTGATCAAGTGCATCACCGATTCTAACACCCATCATGTCGCCAAATACTTTATTAGCTTTGTTATAGTCTTGATCCAAAGCGTGTTGAATCAAGTCTTTTACTTCAAAGCTTGGTTCAATTACTTCAGGTTCCGCTACTGCTTCTTCACTCATTATCATCTCCACCTTCCGGTTGTTCTGGTTCATCAGGATTCTCACCCTGTATTTCTTTGTTCATTTTTTCTACATCTTCATCAGATAACATAAGAACGTTTTTCTGAATCCACTCTTTAGAATAATACTCACCTACATACTGTTGTACCATATCCATCGTCTGTAGTCTTTCACGCAATACTTCCATATCACGTAATTCTGTAAAGTGATTATCACGAATGTAGTCAACTGTAATATCGTTCTTCCAATTTTCCCAATCTTCTTCTGTGATAATACCTTTTAATATAAGTTGCTTTTTCAATATCCCATAGAACAGGTGTGCAAACCTCATTCTTAGTCTATCAATAAATTTTTGAAACTTCAGTTCGTCTCTATTGACTTCTGTAGATCTACCTAAGCTAAACTGTGCTTCTTGTTCTAGCCTATTGATTGGAACATTTAGTGCCCTATAAACTTTCTTTTGAAAGAAGATTACGTCTTCAATCTGGCCTAGGTTTTCTCCACCAGGTAGTGTTTCAATTGAGGTACCTGTACCACCTTCACGTCTTGGCAACCAAAAATCTTCGAGTAAAGACATGTGTTTACGATCATCTCTGATGTCGCCAGTCTTAGCATCGTATACAAGTTTATTTCTATACTTTGCCATAATGTCTTTAAGGTACTGTTCAGCTTTGCCTCGAGGCAAGTTACCTACGTCAATATAGAATATTCTACGCTCCGGTGCACGAGCTAACCTATAAATCACCAGTGCGTCTTCCATCATACGTAGTTGGTTGATTGGCTTCAATGCTTTATGTAGAAATGATATAATCTTTCTTCGATCTTCTGATAGCAATCCGGATGTAACATAGCTTACAGAATCACTGGTCATTTTTACGCCACTGGTAGATGAACCTGGTTTTTCTTGGTAAATAAAAAACTCTTCTGTATTTTCAACAACGTTAGCGCCAGTGGCTGGATCTTTTTTCTTTTTAACTTTTTTAACCTTGCGCATCTTGGCAGCGTCAATAGGTCGAATCTCAACGATACCTTCTTTTGGTTGAGCTTCGTTAATAATCAAGTGGTGGAACATTCTACCGTCGATGTACCACCTACGAAATATATCGTGGCCTAACTCTTTGAAGTTAAGCATACCATATATCGTATCAAACTCCTCTTTAATTACTTTCTTAATTCTATCAGGTGCATCAACATCTTCTAAGTTGATGTCTAGTGTTTGTTCAAGCTGTGAACCTGTGATTGATTCGTTAACAATGTCTTCAATCGCCATATCAACTTCAGGGTGCATCGCATTACCACGATACTTCATAATAAGTTGATAGTTATCTTTTGAGTCGTCATCACCAAGATTGAGATACTGGCCATAGTGTGAACCAGACGCAGTAGCGTAACTACCGCCTTCATCATCTCGCGGCGGAACAATGGAAGGAGCTTTTTGTTCTTCCTTCTTTTTGGCTTTCTTTATTTCAAAACCAAATAATTTAATGCCTTCGGTGCCTGCACCAGAATATTCAGCCATTTCAATTCCTTAGTTAGAGATAGGGAGCCAACCGTTGCCGGCTCCCTTTATTTATTTAGCTTGTAGTGTTAGACTCGAAGTACTGATATGCCCAAGTACACGTGAATCTTTCAATGTTATCGTTGTCAGCGTATGACACTGCAATCTCTGAAAGATCCTGAGGATATGCACCTCGGAATGTGTATGTTTTGAGTTTATCACCGTTACGATCTAACTGATCAACTGTCAAGTCAGCTTCATAAGCGATTGGTGCGGTAAGACCAGTATTTGCAGAGTGTGCGTTAATACCGTTCATCCACCTTTCAATCGCGTTACGAATCGAAAAGTCAGTATCATTGATGATCGTGGTGCCCCATTCAGCGAATGTACGGTCACCGGCCATCTTTAGAATCCTTCCACGGAAGAACACTGGTATGATACCAAACGTTGACCCAGGTAGAGTTGCTGCCTCACATAAGAACGATGTGAGTTCCGGATCACCGTCAGCAAATCCTGGATAGTTGATTGTTACTTGAAAGAGGTTAGGACGTGCGCCGCCACCTCTCAGTTTTGACTTAAAGTCATCTACACCGAGAACAGCCATTTACCTACCTCCTTATACCGTGCCAACAACTTCTTCAAAGTCAACACCTGTTCTGACAGCTACGAAGTTAAGCGTTACGTAGTTGATTGAACGTGCCGGTTTGATGAAGATGTTTGCGATGAATTCATTTCGATCTACAACAGCAGCGGTATTATTTGTCTCATCACAGACTACTCTAAAGTCTGTAATACCACGACGACCTTTGACTTCGCGAAGTACCGGTTCGATGATATTGACAAATTCTGCACGAGTAAACTCATCGTTAAACTCGAACATTACTTGCTGTGCTGCTCTACCAATCGCTCTTTCAAGAATAAGGAACAATCTACGCACGTTGATTCGATCGAATGCTGAAGGTCTTCCAAGCATTGTCTTATCGCCGAAGAGTATTGTACCTTGGCCAGGAATATTTGCGATCGGGTTGACGTCTGCTCTATACAGTGCATCTCGCTGTGACTTGTTCGGGCTGTATGCCAGAGAGGTGATACCTAGGTATTGTCCTCTACGTGAACCGGCCGGTGAGAACCAAGCGGCTCTATTCAAGTCAGTAGCTGCGCAGATACCTGCAGTAGATGATGCAGCAGGAATACTAATGAACTGGTCATTGTATTTATCATACGTCTTGAGATAGTTACCGTCCATAATCAGATACGATGAATTCGTAAATGTATTGGCAGTAGCAATCACGTTTGTATTGATAGTTGCTGCATTTGTCAAGTTAACAATATCATCACGTGCTGGTGATGCAACTACGACACAGTCTTTTCTTGTCTGCTGTGCAGTAGCGACGAGATCGTTAACAATTGTTGTTTGATCGGCTGTACTGGTCATGCCAGGTGCGATCAAGAAGTCAACTTCAACTTGGTCTTTATCTTCGAAAAGATCAAAGCCTGTTAAGAACTCTGCAGTTCCTAGAGCGCCTGAATTTACGCCACCGTTAAAGTTAAATGTTTTGATTGCACGATTGGTCATGGTGAAGTCGTCACCATTATCGATGTCTGTACTTGCACCTGCTCCTAAATGGTCAGAGTCAAACTCAACCATCCAAACGTATTCAGAACGTTCATTAACCACGTCCGGTGCATAGTTGTTTGTGCCATCAGGATTCTTAGCATTCCTACCTACTGATAAGAATGGGAATGTTTCGAGTACCTCACCTCGAGTACCTGTGAACTTGCCATCTTTATCAACAACTACTATGTGCACCTCATCTCCTCTTGCGCCGTTATTAGATGCAAAAGTTGATGTACCTGGTGCCTTATCAAAGTTATTAACGTATGTCCAACTTGAAAAGATTGAACTTGCCGAGTCTGATGGGCAAATTTGTACCTGTAGTGAGTTACCTAGTGAGCCTGGATACTTACCGATAAAGGTGTGTGAATCCGAATCGAGTGCTGATTTTTGTGCTTCAAAGTCAGGCAAATTTTTGACAAGCTCTGCATTTAGTGTTTCATCACTATCTGCACGCTTTTGTCCTAGTGTGGCCCTTGAATTGAAAGCAGCTGAGGTTACTTCCCTCACAACTTGCAGTGAACTCGAATACCGCAAGAAGTACTGTGCTGAGTGGAAGTCAACCGTGTTTGCTGAGTCTGGCGTAGCAAAAGTATCTACCAGAGTGGCCTCGTTATCTACGAGAACTCTCTGCTCTGCTGGCCCCCAGCGAAAGTTTCCTACTATTGCTCCAGTTGTCGATTGAACGTTGGGTACACCACCGGTCAGATCGATCTCTTTTACAACAACCGCAGGACTTTCAGACGGTGTAAAGAGTGCCATTGCTTCTTCCTTTTAATTATATGTGAACATAATACGGTTGTTTTCAATTATGCTATTATTTATAATATTACAGATCCCTGTCAAATATGCCTTCAGGGCCACCAAGTTCTGGATCAAACTCTTTAACTTGCCAATGGTCTTTTTCTCTACCTTCTAAGACTTCCATATGCGCTTGCCCATCGTCAATAAATCCAAATGGTACTACGTTGTCTTCTATTTCTTTCATCCGCTGGTCAAATAGTAACTGTTTTAGGTTAATATCAGTAAGGTCAGCAAAATATTGAGTAGAAACAAAGTACCCAAATAGTACTAAATTCATCATTAAGTCATCGTGGTTACCAACTGAAGCCTCATATGACTGCCCTTTGGCTTCAAATGTGGAACATTCGAGTACTGTTTGTTCATCGACTATATTTAATTTTTTAGATTCAAGTATATCTTTAATAGCTGAACAACCAAGCCTCTTAGTTTTACGAGTAATTTCTATACCGATCTTATCAGACTTGATTGCAGATTCAACATGTACGTTTTCATATTCTAAATCATGATATAGACCATTACATACTACGGAACCCTGATCATTTGACTCAATTACTGTATAAGATTCATTGTAGATTTTCGCGTACTTATATATAATATTAGGGAAGAGTATTGGAGAGATAGTGTTGTTGCGATATACAGCCACCTGCTCAAAAGGCCTAGTGCTAATATCGATTAAATTAAATGTAGAGTAGTCCTGTCCTCTTCCCTTGCTCACATCGACTGTCATGATATACTCATGATTTTTAATAGGCTCTTTATATACTTTAAAGTCTCCACCTTCCAGAGTTCTTATAGGGTTCTTAGCTCTAAAAGATAATAACGTTTCTGCATTAATCAACGTATCACCGGTTCCAAAAAATGTATTACCAAACTCCTGATCGAATTGCAATTGACTCGTGTTTGCTATTGTCTCGTTTTTCCATTCTTCATCACGGCCAGGCACATCCCACCAGTCTACACGAAAAGACTTGAACTGATTAACGCCTTGCACTGCACCTTCCCATATCTTATGAAAGGTGTTTCCTATACCGTTTGCAGTAGATGTGACTATTATTTTTGTGTCCGTTCCAGATGAAATAACCGGATATGTTGACGTATAAAACTCTGCAGCTCTTTCGACGAATGCAAACTCATCCAAGTAAAGCAAGCTAACAGATAAGCCACGGATACTGCTACCAGAAGTCGCCGCGGCGAGGACCCTACTGTTATTAGAAAATTCCAAAGACCCTTTGTTAAGCGCCTTAGTACCAGGTTGTAAAAAGAACGGAATGTTCTCGAGCATAAGCGTAATGCGAGATAACATCTCCCGAGCCGTCGCCCCTTTATTCGCAAGAATCGCAACTGTTTTTTCTGAGTTGAAGAGAGCGAACCATAGTAAGTATGCGCAAGCTGATATTGATTTGCCTGACTGTCTGCAAGCCAATACAATATTAAACCTATGTTCACTGAAAGCCTCGAACATTTTTTCTTGATAAGGATACAAGTCAAAGGGCACTAAGCCCTGATCCAAAGAAATAATCTTACAATACTTTCGTGCAAAGTATGATGGTGACTTCATACACTTTGCATACTCTCGAACTAATTCATCAGTCCAAGGTTGTACTACACCATCACGCTTTACATTAGGATTTCCGAGATAGCTCTCTGTCTGGTGTAACATCTATTATATTTTCATCCTGTTGCAGCAGTTTCTGTAAGTCTGCAGTTGATCCAAGAAACACGTTGTTAGTAGTGTTGCCTACTTGTTTTACTTCTTCTTTGTTTATATCTTTTTGCTTCTTATTGAGATCCATCAATTTATCATTCACATCAGATATATTTTTAATCATACCTGATAAGACTTCGTATGCTCGCGGGTGTTCAGAGGAACGCGCAACCTCTATCATATCTTCTAGGCCTTCCCTACCTTTTTCTATGAGATCATAGTAAGTTTGTCTTGAATAATCATAATCTGTTTTTATATTTTTTTCTTCACTCATAATTAACCATCAAATGCTGCAGTAGGTGCTGTAAAGTTAGATGTATATCTAGCATATAATGAAATTCTAAAATCTTGTAAATAACCTGCTAATGATTGCGAGGTATCATAAAATGCGCCAAGTACAACATCAGGTTCAGTAAAGTCAGTAGTGTTTGATACACTTATGCTTGTTGCGGTTCCATTAATATATACTTTTATAGTTCCACTATTTCTAACTACCGCAAAATGAGTCCAAGTTGCTCCAACCGCTTGCTCAGTAGAATTTGTAGCACCTCCAGCATGATACAATCTATAATAACCTGTGGAACCATTTAAACCAAAACCAACCCCGTTAATATTAGCATAATTAAAAGTTGCACCTCCACCTAGGAACCCTGAACCGGTGTGGAATATTCCGTGTGGATTATTATTATTGTCAAAATATACCCAACCTTCAATAGTAAAGTCGCCGGGCCCAAGAGGTTTCATCATAGTATGAGCTAAAATATCTGAACGCCAAGATGAAACGCCTGTACCTGTCCATTTTCTTTGCACATTACTTGCAGGTAATCCAACACCAGTTCCTGTAGCGCCTTTGTGTACAATGTGCCCGCTCGCTTGATCCCAAACATCATTCGTATTATTGCAAGTAAGAACTTTAGTATTGCTTATTGCAGTAAGTGGACTTGTTGGTGGAGTAAACGCAGCAGTGCGTAAGTGTGTACCTGATAAAATTCTTAAATCAGCTATATAACCATACATATCTTGAGTCGAGTTATTACCTATCCTACCTATAGTCATTGGCTGAGAATTTGCCTGCATATCTGCAGTATCATATATGTTGGCATCGCTATGAGTATCGACTTGTACACCATTGACAAAAAGCTTTCCTGTATTGTTATCTGCATCGTTTGAAACTGCTACATGATACCAAACGTTTTGTAGGGGAGAAAGATTGTATGATAGCGGTTGACCAACGGCAGCAAATAGCCATAATTCTCCACTATTTCTTAGCTGAAGACCCCAGCCATTGGCCGAACCATCATAGTTACTTATGAGGGTATGAACTTTAGCATCATATGCTTCTTTCAGCATAAACCAGCATTCAATTGTAAATGTACCTGTTAATGCACCATCAGATGCGCTGCCGACTGTAAAATAATCAGCATCACCATCAAAATACACAGAACCTCCGTGAGTAGATTTATCATAAGCTAAATAATCATATGGACCAAATCTTACTTGTTCTGGGTTACCATTTGCTGTAATAGTGTGTCCAGTAGACGAGCCATCGCCGATATAAGGTGCATGGCAAGCAAGAAGTTTTGTATTAGTGATTGCAGTTAGAGCTTTAGTAGGTGCTGTAAATGCTGAAGTATAAACAGCCGTACCTTTTACAATTCTAAGATCACGAATATACCCGTTAAAATCACCATAGGTACCGCCACTGTTAGCTCCAATTTCTAGTATTCTGCCGCTATTGTTAATTGTGACATTAAATGCATCATTATAAGTTTGAGTTCCGTTTTTATACATCTGCATTGTATTGCCATTTCTTACTACAGCAACATGAGTCCATTCGTTGTAAGAAATTCCAGCACCATCTGAAACATTGACATAGTTAGATCCGTTAGTAGAATATGAAAACAAAATAAAGCTCGAACTTACATATACAACCCAACCTCTATCAGATGCAGCCCATTGGCCAACTACACTACCTGTACCATCAGCATTTACTCCTTTTTGATAAACCCAAAATTCTACTGTAAAATCACCGCTACCTAAATCAAAATCTGTAGAATCTGGTGCTGATAGATAATCACCAGTGCCATCAAAAAAAGTACTATAACCACCAGGATGATAAGGTGTAAATGCACTTGAAGCTACGTGGCCTGACCCAGATGAACTACCACCATTGTCATTTTCAGTGATTGAGTATGTATTTGAAGATCTATCTACTTGTTCATCAGTAGCAGCATCATCAGCTTTTAATAACACTGTTGTTTGATTTGAATTGCTTACTGAGAAAGTTAATGATAGTGCTGTTGTGCCTGATCCTATTCCAACACCATCTGTAACTTTAAATGTTAATGTTGATGATGACTGCGTAGCAGAATCTGAACTAAACGGAGTTATTGTAAATACTGATGAATCTTGTGCAATAGTACCTAAGCCTAAGAAACTTCCATCTGACTCTACACTAAACGTTAAATTAGCATTGTCTGAGTCTTGGCCAGTTAAAGTAATAGTAGTAGGTGTGCCATCCGTGTTTAGTGCAATTGCACCATCAGGCGAGATTGTCAAACTTGGTGTTACATTAACTAATGCTACATTATACCAACCACTACCGTTTGAAACGTAAAACCTATTGTTGGCAGAAACATACGCAGTATCACCAGCAGATAGACTTGCGCCTGGCAATGAATCTAAAGAACTTAAAGCTAAGATTCCACTAACGGCTGCAGTAACAGGCAAGGCATCGCTATCCAATAACGCTGACAAGTCAGGATTATTAGCCTGTGTCTTACCAAGTATTTTAGCTAGATCTCTAATCTTACCCATAAAATTTCCTTTACAGTATTTATAACTTTATGATTCATTATAAACGTATACTGATCCTCGAGTTGTAGTATTGGTATCCGGGTAAGCTGATACTGCCACGACGTTTCCATTTCCACTCATACCTACTTTACTAGCAAATCCTGTGATTGCACTTGCACCAGTAGTGTCAGCATCATCGGAAGCCCCTATTGTTTTCACTAAAGCCCATGTAGTGCCAGTTCTCTTATAGATTCTTGCTTTACCTATTTGGTTAGTATCAAGACCACCTGAACCAACTACAATTAAATCACCCGCTTCATTCATATCAAGAGTGCTACCAAAATAATTGTATATTGCACCACCTGCACCTAAATTAATTTTTTGTTGTTGTGACCATGATGAGCCGGATCTTACAAAAACATAAACTGATCCACTTGAATCGTAGTTGTCATCATCATATCTTGCATTACATACAGCATATGAACCATCACCGCTAATCTTAACATATGAACCAAAGTTATCATGATCAGCTCCATCAGAAGCAGTTAATGTAGCTTGCAATGACCATGTTGATCCGGATCTAGTGTAAATATAAGCAGCACCACGGTTTGTTCCTGCTCCAGCCCCCTTAGCACCTATAATGGCATATGTCCCATCAGAGTTAATATGCACTGAAGTACCAAAATCATCACTGGCTGTCGCAGCAGGTGATCTTATTATTGCTTGTTCAGTCCAACTTGCTGCTGATCCTGTGTAAATGTAAGCTGAACCTGCATTGCTAGCACCCGTATCTTCTTGCCGAGCTCCAATTATAATATACGTCCCATCTTTACTAACTCCAATACCTTGAGAATAATTTAGATCCCTACCACTGAACATATCATATTGCTCACCATCAGACGCTTCCAGTCTTACTCTTTGTGTCCATGTTGTACCTGATCTGGTATATACCCAAGCAGCCCCTGTATACGAATCATATCTATGTTGTCCAATTACTGCAACATCACCATCACCGTCTATAGCTACAGTACCACCGAAATAAGGAGTACCGCTTGCGCCATCTGGACCTGTAACATTAAGTTGTTGAGACCAACTTGAACCATTGTAAAAAAAGATATATGCTTTACCAGCACCAGAAGCAGCGTACATAGACCCGGCTATAAGATATAAACCATCGCCGCTTAAATTACTACTGTACCTACCAAAATTATCACCATCTGCAATATCAGAAGCCTGTAAATTAGTCTCTGTAAGACTAGCAGTTGACCAGTCTATAACAAATGATAATGATAATGCACTTGTACCTGATGCTATTGCTATACCGTCAGTTACTTTAAATGTAAGAGTAGAACTGGTCTGAGTTGCTGAATCTTCACTAAAAGGTGTAATAGTAAATACGCTTGAATCTTGCACTATAGTTCCAAGACCCAAAAAGCTACCGTCAGATTCTACACTAAAAGTTAAATTATCATTGTCTGAATCAACTGCAACTAAAGTTATAGTAGTAGTGGAACCATCTGTATTTAGAGCTATAGCACCTGATGGACTTATTGTCAGACTAGGATTCGTATTTACTAATGCTACGTTGTACCAACCGTTTCCATTTGATATGTAAAATCTTTGACTCGCTTGCACAAATGCTTGATTACCAGCAGATAAATTAGTCGTTGGTAATGAATCCAATGTATTAAAATATTCAACACTTGTTCCAGGCGTAGTTACCGGTAAGTCAGAGCTATCTAATAATTTAGTTTTATTAGTGTTACTTAGAGCTGTCTTACTAAGTATTGTAGCTAGATCTCTAATCTTACTCATAAAATTACCTTTACACTATCTATAACTTAAATGCTATTAGCTGTATTGTCAAAAGTATATGCTAATTTTAAGTTTGATTGTAGTGGATTTGAAGCGTCTGTTACGTCACCAGCAGTATCGAATATAGCTTCAGCATGAGTTGATGATGCTTTTGCATCATATATTCTAAAATCATCGTAGTAAACCCAACCGCCGTCAGCTGCGTTACCTGCAGAGCCATGTAGATATAAGCCATCACTACCACCAATTTTTAAAGCTGATACTCGAGAGCCCGTGATAGAGCCACCGAATGTTTCTCTGTTAAGTACATTTCCAAATGACTGTCCTTCTTTTGTTATCCAAACTCCTATAGCAGGTCCTGTTGTACTTCCTGAAAATACAAGGTGATACCAAGCATCTAGAACAAATACACCTGTTCCTAAGTTGGCATGCATGCCGCCGTAATTACTTCCATTATAATTATCAGTCGCAAACCAATAATTTCCACTTAGTGTTAAATTATTACCTTTAGTGCCAAATGAATAAGCACCACCTAGTTTATCATTTGTAGTAAATAAATGAAAATGTCCTGTTCCGCCATAAGGCGCAGAAGATTTAAGATAGAACCACATTGCAATAGTCCAGTCATTGTATGTTACTGCTGATCCACTGTTCGCACCAGGATTTCTTACAGTATTGCCACTACCATTTACGGAAAATGAATGTGTTCCTTGTTTCTTAATACTAGTTTCAAAAGTTCCACCTGTAGTACCTAATGCATAATCTGTACTATTAAGTTTATTTGAGTATGTTGCACCGAAAGTCAATGATAAAGCAGAAGTTCCTGATGCTACGTTTACACCATCTGTAACTTTAAAAGTCAAGGTAGAAGTAGTTTGAGTCGCAGAATCTGAACTAAAAGGCGTAATTGTAAATACACTAGAGTCTTGTACAATAGTACCTATACCCAAGAAGTTACCATCAGATTCTACACTGAATGTTAAGTTTGCGTTATCTGAGTCTTGACCTGTTAGAGTTATAGTAGTAGCAGATTCTTCTGTACTCAGAACTATAGTACCAGAAGGGCTGATGCTTAATGTAGGGGCAGTGTTTACTACGGCTACGTTGTACCAGCCGTTTCCATTCGATACATAAAACCTTTGATTAGCTTGTACAAATGCTTGATCGCCAGATGTCAAATTACTCGATGGTAATGAATCTAGCGTATTAAAATATTCGACGCTTGCTCCAGGCGTAGTTACAGGTATGTCTGAACTATCTAATATCTTTATTTTATTTGGATTAGATAGAGCTGTCTTACCCAGCATTTTTGCTATGTCTGCAGTTCTACCCATTATGCTACTTCTTTGTATGACCTCGCTGGATCTCTTTCTAAGAACCTACCCCATTCTGCATAATAATGTCTCATACCTACTTCATCATGAATCGTGCTATTCTCATGACGACCATGTAGAATGTTACGACTTTCAGTACCTTCTCTCATAGTAGTACCCTGACCAGCAACACCTATTAAATCTTCGTGTAGATTACGACCAAAAGGTCCCCAGATAGAGTTATGATGTTTGATTCTTGTTTGTCTTTCTTGTGGTGTATCTTTTTTGAGTCCGTATCCACGGAACTCAATTAATACTTTGTTTGGACCTAGCGGTGTCACTGCATCTGAACGATAGGCGCTACCACGAAGGTTGAAGTTAAAGCCTGGGAAGAGGTCGACCATGTACCACTGGTTGGGCGGCAGATTGGGAAAAGATAGTTCCCCGCGATCTTCAAATCCGTCATACTCTTCATAGTTAACAGTAAAGCTGCTGACGTTAACATGACCATTATCAAAAGGAATATTTTTTCTAGCGAAATACTCATCGTTGAATCCTGACACTCTGTTAAAGTAATGCATGAAGTCGTGATAGAATTCACTGTTTGTATCATGCCACAACTTATAGTTTGTGTCTATCACTGCTTTGTGATAGTGAAAGACTTCCATCTCTTCTGTATCAATGGCATCGGCAATACAATCAAACGCACCGGCTGTCCACTGTTCTACGTCCATGTCTGGATTTTTATTAAGAGTTGTCCAAACCATACCACCGTGTTTTACTTCTGTGTGTAGTGGCTCATAGTCATCCATATAGAATTGTACTTTAGTCATTGTGCCGGCTGGTGTAGTAAACTTGCCAGGATTGATATAAGACTTAATTGTGTCTCCGTTATTAATTGCAATAACGTTTTGTCCTGCAATCTTTGCTGTTCTAAAACTACCAGGCTCAGACATTTCAGACTTGTGACACATTGGTATCCACACTTTTGAAAAGATCATTTCTTGTTCTTGTTCGTATATTTCAAAAGACGAATAAATGTCACTACTAATGTATTCTACCTTTGGTTTTTTTAACCAGTTTTTATGATTTCTTGGTGCCATTATGCGCTATCCACTCCTAGTTTAATTTCTTCAGTGAAACCAAAGTCACTGTCAGGCATACCCATTGCTGTTATCGGGTCAGGTGTAACCGTTACTCTTTCTAAGTATACATCTGAATCGCCGCCCAAACCTGCTTTAGATTCGAATACGTTTGCCTGTGACTTACGAATAATATTTTTATTCTCTATGTTTCCATAAAATTGAACTTTCATTTCAAATGTTAATGTGTATATTATAGTTCTTCGTGTTTCTAATTGACCTTCGAAGTCATCACTAAATGAAACACTCGTTATAACAATCGGTACGTCCTCGACAAAGGTTGGGTATATATCTTTGAAAGGAAATATCGATATTGTATATTGAGGATTAAACGTAGGTAAAATCTGCTCAACTAATTGCAAGGCGTCTTCTTGACTTTTAGCAAATATATTTAATGAGAAACCAATATTGTATGGTACAGGTGAAAAGAATTTATTTCTTGTTTCTCTAGTGTTACCGACTGTATTGAAATTACTTACCTTAGTCAATTGTCGAGTTAAATCATATGATATATCTGTAATTTCAAAAGACATCCTTGGTAGCTTAATCGCCACCCTTGTATCATCTTGTAAACTCGGATTCTCTCTTATTCTATCTAAAAACTTATTCTTTGGCGCGTAAGATAGCGGAACTTTCATCTGATTCAATACACCACCTGCAGCATCTTTTCTTACCACGTATAAGTTGTTAAACAGTCTGCCAAATACAGCGACTGATTTTCTAATTCTTTCGTGATAAAAATGTCCACCAAACATTAAACGTCTTCTCTTAAAATTTCTGATTCATAAGAACCAGGACCTGATATTTCTTCCATTTCTGATAAAAAATCATCAGCACTAGTTTTGCTATCAAAAACTATTTCTATATTATCTAATTCATCAGTTAATTGTTGAATAGAAAATTTAACAATTTTATTTTCACTTTCATACTTTTTATACACAGCTGCACCAGGGCCATTAGTTTCAGCTGGCTGACTTTCAACTGGTAATTTTCTACTAAATGAAATTTTATGTGCCATTACTGATTCTCCGGATCACCAAATGGGTTATCTTCACTAAAGTTCAAGAAGTCATCGATATCAGATGTCGTAAAGAATTCATTTTGTTCATTTTCTGACATGCGGTTCTCTTCATCAACTCCAATTACTTCAAGGCCTTTAGTAAAAGATTGACTAGTATTTACTACTTGTCTATTTACCACGAACTCACGGAACTTACCGTCATCGGCACCGACATGACCAACTCTTAATACTCTAGCAGAATCACCATCAGAATCTAATAAGTAATTAAGTACTTCACCTCTAATCTTTACTCCACTTGATAAAGTTTGCTCTATGTTATCATCTCTTTCATAGCTGCTTTCTATGTTATTACCGCCGTGTATTGTCATAGTAGGTGGATTCAAATAAAAGTTTCCGCTATCTACTAAAATAAGCTGTGATACTTTTTCAGAACTCGAATCTATTAGTGTTCTAGCCTGTGCAACAAAATCTCCAGGTGTACCATTAGGCGCAGTAATTATCAGTCTGCATGAATCCATGCCAAAACCTGAATCGGTAATGGTGAAACCAGAAACCTGTCCTCGTGTAATTAGTGCAGTTACGGCTGCACTATCATTAGCACTATCTGTTGCAATAGTCACAGTCGGTGCTGATGTATAATAGTTGCCGCTATCTGTAATTGTAATTGAAGCTATTTTGCCAGAGTCATCGAGTGTTATTAATCCACCAGCATTTCTTGAGTCTTCATCAGGTAAAGTAAACTTTACATACGGCGAAAAACTAAATCTTTCTCCACTGTCAGTAATCGTTAAAGTTTTTACACCTTTCGCAGCCATTATGAAATACTCGCAGTTCCTGTTGCTTGCTTAGGCAACTTAAGTCTTAGATTATAACTATAAGCATAATCTTTCTCTATATTATCTATTGTTTCAATGCCGGTATCGAGATCTTCGCCAACATATTCGAACAGCTGACATCTTAACTTAAATGTAGGTAAGTTTTCTATAGCGTAGAAAGGTTGTTCATGTTCCACATGATTTATTTGAAATAAAGATTTAGATAAAGGCAAGTAAATTAAATCACCTTCAGTCGGCCTGTCACCTTGTATAGCGTTTGCAGCTCGACGAACTGTGTTCTTCCACCTACGCCTGGCTACAATAAAGGTTGCTTCATCTCTTATTTCAACGCCGAATTTAGTAAATAGATCACCTTCACCGTCAAAACCTTCAGCATTTTCAATGTACATCTCAATCTTATATGAGGCATCGAATGATGAAGCAACATCATCGCCTAGTATCTTATCTTCATTTACGAGTGTTCTCGGTAAGTAATAAACATCCTGCCCATAAATCTTCATGGACTCAATAATAATGTCTTCGTACAGGTCCATCTCCGACCTGACTTTTTCCGAGAAGTAAAAGTTTCTAGCCATTTAACTAACCCATAAAAAAGTCTGCCGGTAATTCAAACTCGCTTCTTATTCTCTCTCTTAACCTATCTATATCTGCAGTGGCATCATCATAAAGCTGACGTCCATTGAGCAACACTCCACCAGGAAGTTGGACGCCATCGAATTTCAACAGGTTCATACCCCATTGACGCTTTATGAGAGCAGTTGCATACTCTTTTAGCCACAAGTCGTTGTAAATTGATGTGTGTGAATCTGGATCTAGTATTGAATATATTTCTGCTACGATGTACTCACCCTCTTTTATATCTTCACTCTTAAACTCGCCGTGAATGTATAACCTATCTTGGTGACGAGCAAATGTAGTCTGAGGGTGTCCATTTAATTTCATATCGAGAATTGAAAGATATTGCTGCATCTGTTCATAATATGCTAAATCACCGGCAAAGTTTTGCAAATCAGCAATATCATTTAACATCATCTGATATTTAATGTCGAAGAAATTAAATGAAGAATTAAAAGCGCTTGATACTGGAAACAATCTTGAAACGTAGAGTACGTCACTCGAAATAGGAATATACTCATTGGTCACGTCGTCAGCTGTAACGAGGTGTTTCAGATATGTCCTAATCGTGGCATCTGAATGATATTCTTGATAGTATTGTAGGGCTTCATCAATGCGATCTTCTACCTGATCTTCATCTACATTGATTTCTAGTACTGGATCACCTAGTTGCCTTTTACAATAATCAATCAGCGTATCCCTAGAAGTTGGGTTTGCCATAGAAATAGTCTCCAAAGTAAAGAATCTTTTGACTATTTATATGTTTTTTTCTCTTAAGTATGATATAGTGTGAGTATACCTCTAGCGCTACTTGGACCAGGTGTGCCTAAAGCGTTTTCAGCTTTTTGATACCAACCTCCTATTCCAAACGCATCTTTTGTATTTTTGGCCACCGCTCCATGACCAAAACTGTTAAACATATCACTCCAACCGTTTGCTGAATCTCTATGTTGCTCATCTATTTTAAGGGCTGGTGAAAAGCTTGCGCCTACACTATCTCTATCTAAGAGATAAGAAATTTCAGGATTTCCATCTTGTGAGCCTATATAAAGTAACAGGCCGTCATCACTCAATGATACATTATATCCAAAACCTGCAACAGCAGTGCCGGCAGTGTTTAATTCATGCATTCCAATTGAATCAGCTTTAGACCAAGTAGTGCCTGATCTATTATAGATGTTAACTTCTAAAGGAACATTACCTATAGCAAGAATACTTCCGTCGCCATTAGTAGTAATTTCTCTTGTACTTGAAATTGATATAGTTTGCTCTGCAACAAACGCCGATCCGTTCCATCTACGAACGTAATTTTCTCCGATCGTAGAATGAGATGTAGCAAAAATCCTGTCACCAGTATGATCCATCTCCATATAACGACCTATGTAATAGTTATTACTAGCACCGGTCCAAGACGTACTTGCTGAATAAGTGCCTCCGTCTAAGTAATACGTATGTATGCTTCCATAGTTTTGACTATAGTTATTCGGTGCTGATATTCCTATACGGTTACCATCGCGACTCATGCAAACTTCTGAACCAAAATACGTGTTTGAACCCGACATTCCTGACGCAGCAATTTCTTGAACTTGAGTGTAAGTAGAGCCACTGCGTGTAAAGTAATATGCTGACCCAGTGTTTGAGGCTTGTCCAGGTGCACCGATTATTAATTTTGTAGCGTCATGATTAGCGTCTACAGATTGACCAAACTGATCGCTAGAAGCTCCATTACTGGCTACAATTGTAGCTTCTTGTGTCCATGTCTTATTCGAATCATGCCACACATAAGCGTTTAATACGCCGTTACCACCAGTACCACCTGCAAAACATCTTGTACCACTATCAGTCATATGTACTGATTCGTTAGTGTAGTATCCTCCGTCTGGCCCACCAAACTCTGTTCTATAATATGTTACACTTCCCCAGTCAATGCCAAAAGTAAGTGATAGTGAAGTTGTACCTGAACCTATACCAACGCCGTCAGTAACCTTAAAGGTAAGAGTTGATGATGTCTGTGTAGCAGAGTCTTCGCTAAAAGGCGTAATAGTAAATACACTAGAATCCTGAACAATAGTTCCAAGACCTAAGAATGTACCGTCTGACTCTACACTAAACGTTAAGTTAGCATTGTCAGAGTCTTGTCCAGTGAGTGTTATAACAGTAGCAGTGCCGGCACTACTCAACGCTATTGCACCTGATGGACTGATAGTTAGACTTGGGGTGACGTTAACTAATGCTACGTTATACCAGCCATTACCATTTGAAAGATAAAATCTATTAGATGCTGAGACATACGCTGTATCACCAGCTGACAGATTTGTAGAAGGTAATGAATCTAAAGTATCAAAATACTGTAGAGGATTGCCAGCAACCGTAACTCCTAGATCACTACTATCGAGTAATGCTCTATTGTTTGGATTTTCTTTTTCTGTCACTGACAGAATATCTACTATGTCTCTAGTTCTACTCATTTTTTCCTACTAATCAGCGTCTGCGATTGTAATAGTTCCTGCCGCAACCTGCCTCATTATTTCATCATAATGTACATTGTTTACTGAATTTACTCCAACGGACATTTCTGTTTGTCCATTGCAGTTAAAAAGTATGGAACAATTGTTTCCATTTTGATCTGCAAGATATTTTAAATTTGTAAAGTTGTATGTCATCATACTCATGTTGTCATCTCCGCATCAAAATTAAATGAACAGTCTATTGCACTGGATGCGCCGTTGGTTTGTATAACGTTGCCACCACCTGCTGTATAACCTACGCCAGTACAACGTATACCCGCACTGCTAAAATCGGCTTCAACTTCTGTTATGGCTATGACACTTATCTGTGTCGCAAAATTTGTAGAATTAACAGTTTTATCGATAGATAAAGTTGGAGCGGCACGCATAGAAGTTGGAAAAGAATGAATTCCATCAGCATTGGTTGTACTCCATGATCTAGTAGTTACAAACATTCCGTATGCAATAGTTTTTCTGTAACGATAATAATATCTAAGACATTTTCGTTTATATTCAGCAAATGACAGATGCTCAAATGGTGTTGCTATACTTCCAAGTTCTAACTGTATTCCTGTTACATACCATGTTGCACTAGATGTAGAAAGCATGGCAGTGGTTGCACCAGTCGCAGAATTTTTATCACCATCTGCCCACGCATCTGCAGTTCCAGAAAAGTCTGTTCCAACACCAAGACCAAATTGAACTTGTAATCCTAAAGTGTTATCAGATGGCCATGTACCGCTAGTGTCTAAAGTAAGAGTTATAGATTTTCTTTCCCACGTGTTAGCTGAGCTTATAGTATATGTGAAAGGAAAGTTCCGTTGATTCGAATCATGGTTTCTGATTGCACCGCCGTGTGTGCCTGTTATAGAACTTCGTACATAGAATGATAGTGTAACTGTAGC
>CEOI01029133.1_pt1 | contig 20473 bp, 24 predicted proteins | sample 530351 | NCBI WGS metagenome assembly CEOI01 (sample SAMEA2619962, study PRJEB7988) | marine metagenome | biome: marine biome (ENVO:00000447); feature: deep chlorophyll maximum layer (ENVO:xxxxxxxx); material: "saline water (ENVO:00002010), including plankton (ENVO:xxxxxxxx)" | depth 17 m | reverse complement strand
TACAATTTAGAAAGAACAACGCCTATAAGTGAAACTTTTTACAGATTATCTAATCACCCCAATATACCTGTAGAGCAAAGGCAGCAGTATAAACAACAATGGCGCAAGTCGATAGGGATTGATTGAACATGGCACTGGGTAAGAACACAGCAACTGGTCGCTTCGATGCCGACCAAGATTCTGTTATGAAAGTCGTGCGTAAGCCACGCTTCGTAGATAACGCTGTCAGACATGGTGAGTACACACGAGTCAAAGCAGGTTTTGCTGTTAACAAACCTACTGCTACAGATTTCGTTCCTACCGCTGAGAGAAAGTACAAGTTAATTGAGGAAGAGGATACTGTCCGTTTGCTTCACAACCCTACAGATAGCATGCAATACGAGGGCGCAGTTTACTTTGACAAAGACAAAGTAAGTACTTCCAGTACACTGCCTGCGTTGTTAGTAGGTGCTGAAAACAATGACCAAGCGTTAGTGGTATCTCAGATAAAAGACGCTAACAAAGGTACGAGGTATTTGGTTGAGAATCTAAAAGGACAAGACTTAGCCAACATCGGCTTCACCAATAAAACCATCCGTTTCGCTCAGAAAGTGGGCGTGGGCTTGCGAACTTCTGACTTGGCAGTTAGAGTAGCAAAAGCAAACACTTCATCAATCAACGGAGTGAGAGCGAGGCTACCAAGTTCTACTTTCCTTGCTCAAGACTTCTATGGTGTTGAGGCATTCAGCGCACTTAGATACCTTGCAAAGCACGATGGCTATAGCCCTCGTGGTGATAGGTATGGGAATGTCTGCTATTTCCCTCAGAATAGAATTGAAAGAGAATATCTGTTGACTGAGAACAGGGTAATAGGAGGCACTGTCGATGACAATAACGAAACTACTCCTAACAGAGTCATAGTTAGAGGAAAAGCAAGAGCCAACAATCATCAGAATACAGTACAAGTAGATGACTTCGGTAGACAAGAAACTGGTGTAAACGAAGTACCGGGTGGTATACACGCCCCTACTGCCGTTACCAAGGCTAGTGCCAAGTTAATAGGACAGCGTATGCTAAAGATGGCAAAGAATGCTACAGGCTCTCGTAAGTTAGTAGATGTTTTATCTGCTACACACATGCATCCGGGTGATATGGTATCTTACCAATCGAGAACTGATAACGAAAGATACATGTTACTAGGAACTAGATTTGACTTAGATACAAGAATGAGCGAACTACATGTTAATTCTGTAGATGTAACATTAGAAGATGTATTGCAGCGTTTCCAAGAAATAGATGTGAGTGGTAGTATACAAGCCAATGATGAAAGAAATAGACAATTTTCTACAGAAGAATTTTCTACATCTTTTGGATTCAAAGTCAAAGTAACTTGGCAAATATCTGAGAGAGTAGACATGAATCGTGGTGTAGGTTACACCCTAGGTATGAACAAGCGCAATTCTATACACGGCAATATCTTCTTCCAAAGCACAGGGGTGCTGATTAACAACGGAGGTGGTTACGCTATAGGTACAACTTCATTTACCACAGACGGAACTGCTGCAAACTCTGCTTTTGCTACTGATAATCAAGCAATTTATACTGCAAACGGTAACAAACTAGGCCATATTCATTTAGCCGGAGTAGGTGCAACTACAGTGGTGATTAAGTCAGCAAGTGTGCATCCTATTGATAATAATGAAGAAATATTCATAATATCTACACAAACTAACCCTGAAACAAGAAACTCTAGTTTGAAGATAGGAACTGTACACAGTAATTACTTGAACTCTAGGAGGGGATGATTTGCCATTATTAGATGAAGGAACAAGATTTTTGATTGACACGCTTAAAGATAGAATAAACGAAGTAGTTTTTGGATTTGACGGAACTATTGCCACTCAACAAGATGGTGGTGTAGGTAACCCTGCGGTGGTGGTAACTCCTAATGTCAGAGTCGTTGATGATAATACATTGATAGTAGAAGCGAAACTAGCATTAGACACTACCTTCACCCGCCCTCTGAGGGAAGTTGTTATTCGTTACAAAAATCCATCAGATTCAACTGATACTACAGACTTTATGAGATATACCTACAATGCTATACAAAAGAACAATAATAACGAAATTCAATTCTCAGCAATAATAGAGGTGACAGTATGACCAATCCAAAAGCAGGGCACACAAGTGCAAGTGGAATGACAAATAATTCTCAAGGTTTGAGAGACGGAGATGGGTTGACCAGCCCAAGTCTGACTAATCTTTACGAAGGTTTACATGGCAACGGTATACTTAGACTAGGTGACGGTGCAAAGGGAGATTCTCTCAGAAACAGTATCATTGCCAATACGCCCGGTTTTATAGAGACGACTGCTACCCAAGGTGAGTTAAAAGTCTACGGGGGATATTGTGTACTAGATGGAGTGCTGTATAAATTCGCTAATGGTCCGGGCAGTCATGAAACATTCGTCATAGGAACTACTGGAGGCGGTGCTAACCACAGCGGTGATTTACCTAGCGTACCTGCTGATAACAGTGATGTATTTGTTGTGGTTTATCTCGTTGGTAGAAACACGCCCGAAGCGCATCTTATGTACGAAATGGGAACACCTGCTGCTCCATCTACTGGTACTCCTTTAATTCCTAACAGATTTTTATCTAATCCAAGTATAACTAGTAATACAGATTTGAATCATCAAACTAGCGTTTTGGCAGTTCTTAGATACTCTATGACAGGAGGGGCGGGTAGCGTTACTAGTTCACTCAGCACAAGTCCTACCATCAACGACAGAAGAGCATTCATTAGGCAATCTCCTGTTTATCTAACTCCAATGACTAAGGGTTCTATAGGAAATGTAGATGCTGCTAATATCGTAACTAGTCCTGATGGATTCTTCCCATCACCTGAAAATGGAGATTTAGCAGGAAGTACCTTCGGCGCTATTTGGCAAAGTCATAGAGACGATGTAGCAGGTAACCAACATGCTGCTATTTACGCTGCTATACCTAGAAATCTGAACACAACCCCTGTAACCAATACGCATATATTAGGACCGGACAGGCTAGAAGTGATAACTACTAGTGGCAATGTTACCTTTGAATTCAACGAAGGTAATGTATGGGTCGTAACTACCGATAACAACAGAACAATTAATCCAACTGGTACTTTCCCTATAGGGCATATCGTGGAAATATATCATGCGAGTGGAGCGCATAATCTTCACTTTGATTCAACATCAGGAGGTCACAGTGCCAGCCCAACAAATGTAAACATACCATTAGGTAGTTTTGGTAGATTTATTTATGATGGTACTAATTGGAAGCAATTACTTGTTTCTTCTACATCGGCTTCGGCTTATACAGACGCAGAGGCAATTGCAGCAGTCGAAGGTGAGTCTACATTAGTATTACAATCAGGAGTTACAGTAGGAACTGACTTGAAACTGTCTACATCTTCTGATGATGTTATAATTGAGAATGTAACCCAAGATAAAGATATTATCTTCAAAGCAAATGATGGAGGTGCTTCGACAGAAATAATGAGAATTGATGCAGATGTAGCGAGAGTTGGAATTGGATTAAACAATCCTTCGGGAAAATTACATGTTAAGACTACTGATGTAAATTACGCTGCATTATTTGAAACAACAGATGATAGTGCAAGTGCTGCTCCTGATGTAGCATTGTATAGAAACAGTGTTACACCTACTAATGGGGATGACTTAGGGCATTTGATTTGGAGAGGTGTAACTACTGATGATGACCCTGCAACGGGAGGCGCACCTTCACAATCTTGGACTACTCTCACAAGAGGAAATTATGCTGATATTTTCTGCGAGGCACAAGTAGCAACTACAGGGTCAGAAAGCGGTAAAATGCACCTTAGAACTAAGATGGCAGGTACAATGAAGAAACGACTTACTATTGCTGCTACTGAGACTATTCTTAATGAAGACGGTCAAGATGCTGACCTTAGAGTTGAAAGCACAGGTAACCAAAATATGATTAGAGTTGACTCAAGCGCAGACAAAGTAGGAATTGGTCATGCTCCCACTACTATTGATGCCACTCTCGATATTCTTACAGGTGGTACATTTAGAAACACTAGGCTACTTACTGTATCAGTATCAGCAAGTACTACTCTAACAGAAGCAGACCATGCTGGTAGATACAACATATGTGCAGGAAATATTACTTTACCATCAACATCAACGGCTGGTGAATATTATACGATTCTAAATACGACAGGTGGGAATATCACTATTGGCCGAAATGGAAACAACATAAATGGAGCAGGGTCTGACTATACCTTAGCGACATTTAAAATCGCTACATGTATAGCGATAGGTTCTAACAACTGGATAGTATCTGATTGATAGGTGCTTATTATGGGTAGGTTCATCGAACATCTCAAACAGAAATGCGAGAACTGTAACCGAATCGCTTTGCCTCTTAGTATCGCTGGTAATTACATCAGCGGCGAAAAGGTAGTGCTACATCAGTGTCCTTTCTGTGACTATGTTAGATTCCATGGTCAACTCGGTTTCAAAGGTCAACGCAAAAGAAAGACCAAGACTGTAGCAAAAAGTACAGGTGGTCGTTTCTCTCGCTATCTTAGAAAAAGGGCTGAGAAGTATTAGTCACCACGCTTGCCGATAATGTCATCAATGCGCAGAATACTAATGGTAACTTCACTTGCTGATTGAATAGCCTGCTTAACTAAGTCCAGTGGTTCGTAAACATCAGCGTCAATCATAGAACAAGCACCACCGTTTTCAATATCAGGACCCATATGAGGGTCGCCTAAGTTATGCTCGTTTCTGAGTGTTAGAATAGTATCTAATGGGTCGTGACCAGCATTCTCGGCGATAGTAGCAGGTATAGACTCCAATGCGTCAGCAAACGCATCAATAGCCATTTGTTCTCTGCCACCAGCCTCTGCTGCCCTCGACCTCAAGTGTATGGCTGCATTCAGATAAGAAGAGCCTCCACCTGATACGACTTTATCACTGTTGTAAGCAAGACATACTACACCAAGTGCATCTTCAAAACCACGCTCTGTTTCATCAAGAGTTTGCTTTGTAGCACCTCTTAGGATGAGAGTGGTAACTTCTCCTTCGCCTTTTGCTATAACATACTTCATGTCACCAATTGTCTTGCATTCTACATTACAATCAACTGCTTCCGTCAAATCATCAGTGCTATGTGATACTGGCGCACCGAGTAGTTTGGACAGAGCGGTCATATCACTTTCAGGAATTCTATGTACAAGAGAAATACCTTGCTTTGCAAGAGCGGCAGCAACAACTTCGTTTACGCTGTCTCTGACAAATACTACTCCACCTTCGGGTAATAAATCGATAATTAACTGAGCCTTGTCTATCCATTGCTCACGGCCTGATTGTCGCTTGTACTGCTGGTATTCGCTAGCAGAAGATAAACTAAGTTGAATATTGTCATCACCTTTTATGTCACTCAAGCCAGTGTTAATCAAAAGAGCCTTACCTGTAGGAACAAGCGGCATTGCTGGTAACATGAATTCTTTATGTAGAACTACTCCACTAAAGCAAGATGAATCATCCAAACTACCACCGGGTTGACAAAGTACACGAATACGCTCGTATTCTCCACCTGCGGTCTTGACAGCATCTACGCATAGTTCACTTACATGGTCTATGCTGGATTCTAACGCTTTGCCTGTTATTGATGTTTTAGCGACATTTACCAAATGCTTGTCAGCGGATATGGTCAGGTTACCTATATGTTCTGTAGCCCATCTCGACGCTTGTCTATATCCTCGACAGATGATGTTAGCATGTAGACCTTTGTTAAACAATAATTCACTGTTACCAAGTAATTCACCTGCTAACACGACTGTACTAGTTGTACCATCGTAGCACATGTTTTCTTGAGTGTTTGCTGCTTCAACTACCATCTTTGCTGCTGGATGACTAATGTCTAACTCTTGTAAGATGGTTGCTCCATCGTTAGTCACTATTACATTCCCTCCGGCATCAACCATCATTTTATCCATACCCATAGGACCAAGAGTTGTCTTGACCGTTGCTACTGCTCGCTTTGCTGCTCTTATATTGTGCACTACTGCACTTGTGTTTCCCTCATTTTCGTTCATTAAGTTCCCTCCTCACCAGTCTACTTCAAACTCTTTTATATCACCAGTATGGCGACACCTCGCTTTTACAAAGCCTTCGTTTAAACCATGTTCCCATAGTTCGTATACTAGTTGAGCATCCTTTAGGCAGTATTCCGCTACCTTGTCATAATTACCTTTACGCCACTCTATAGGTGCATCGTGGCTATTCATCAGTTTACCTTTGTTAAGAGTATGATAACACGCATCAGATAAAGGCACTGCGTGACCTACTATACCTTTCAGCAGAACAGATGTATCAAACACTTGTTCCTCTGACTTTGCCAGTATGTCACCTGCTGTCCAACAATCAAGAGCATCTCTGATTATTGGCAAATCGAATTTCTTGAGATTATGACCCAGTATCATCCCTCCTTCTGATACATGCTTTGCTAAATCCTCTCCTATTTCTTTAGGATGAAGTTTCTTGATTACTGTTCCTTCGGGAAGATACTTCTTGATAGGCTCGTTAGAGTAAACTGTACCTTGTTCACCGTTCCAAGTAGCAACTATGGTCGGCTCAAAAAGATGGCTTTGACCCCACCCTCCTATTTCGTGAGAAAAGTTGGCAGTTTCAATGTCAAGTGCGAGCATATTGGTCATAGTAAGTCCTCCATACACATCTTGCACCAGTCGCAGATTATAACAGCATTTCTATGATGCATGCCTACAAAATGTCCCCCGATGTTATCTCCTATTTTGGTGTCACATATTACACATTCGGTAGTCACTTCTTACCACCTTTCTTGTATTCTTCTTTGAGTTTGATGTAAACCCTTACTCCTTCACGAGTCTCTTTAAACATCTCTTCTCCATACAACTTGAATTTGTCATTGACTGACGCATGGCTGCTGTAGTTAGCCAGTTTACCAAACGAGTCCATGACTGCCTTCTTCTGTGCCCAGCCAAAGCCACGCTTATCATCGAAGTCGAACAGTTCTGATTTGTTATACGCAGTCCTCCAGTAATTTTGCATTTTACTTTTCTCAGCAGCAGCAGCGCCGATGTTGATTTCAGATTCAAGCCACTGGATTAAGTTTTGATAAAGGTCAAGTAAAATTTCCTTAGCCATATCTATGTGGTCACCATTGACTATCCAAGTACCCTCTACCATAGCGAAATGATGAGCCAATATGTCTGTGTAATTTTGCAAACCCATGATAAAAGAAGAACAAATATCTTGTTTATCGGGACTCATTTTTTCTACTATGTCATAGTAATCTTGAATTGCAGAATTTAGCGCAGGTTTGTAAGAATCGTCAATTGTAAACATTATTTTCTTTCTACAGCACAAATCCATAACTATCTGCTCTTGGTCATCATCAGTCATTTCTTCCCATGCTAAAGGAGGTATGTCAGCCAGTGTCAATACTCTTCTTTTTAGTTCTCTCTTCATTTCTTTGAAAAAGTCCACGACTTCTTCAAAAGACACTTCTGTTTTGGCAGAGGAGTATCTACCGTCAGCAAGTATACTGTTAACTTCCTTCTTCATTTCAAGTGTCCAATGTCTCCAGTAAGTAAGTACACGCTGAAATATACCTTTGTCAAGAATATGCTCTTTGATACCTTTTGGTGGATAAGTAGTAATCCACAGCGACACCTCTGACTTTACACTAAAACTGTCTCTTGCCATGTGCTTAGTAACATAATTACGACCAGTCCCTGCTGAGTTCAGAGCAGACTGTAAATAAAGCGTGGTGTTTTCATTATGCTGACCCGACTTAAGAATAACACTTCCTTCGTCAAAGTTAAGCCCTTTCCTTCCACCTAACAAGCCTTCTCTGACTATCTGAGGAGCGTCTCTTGTAGCCCCATCAAAATCAGGGTCAGGTACAAGTGTACCAACTAAAGCAGCATCGTTAACTGAATTACAATCTACGCTGTTTAATCCAGTTTCTTTGAGAATCTTTTCTATTATTTGGTAGGCAGCAGACTTACCTGTCCTTGTACCTTGAATCCAAAACATATTCACTCTTGGGTCTATGTTACTTTCCCAAATGGGTATTCTGACATAAGGAACTGCAACTTGACCCAGTATGAAAAAGAAAGAAATCAAACCCGGTATTTCGTTATTAATACTAACTTGCTTGAAATGCTCAAGATAGCCTTTCATCATGGGGTATTTCTTTACGCATTCATAGTTATCTGCCCTGTGCTCCATCATAATTTATCCCTCTTTTCTTGTATGTCTTTTTGACTGTAATTGGCTCTTCTGAGGTCAGAACATCAAGTAGTCTCTGACGCAGAGTCGCACCTAATCCCTTCACCTGTTTAAGTGATTCGGGATAGAGCATTTCTTCAATCGACCCGCACTTATCTAGTAACTTTTGAACCATTTCAGGTCCAAAACCGGGCACTGCTACTAACATGTCCGCTCTTACATCGTTAGTGCTAACTCTTGTAACTGCTCTAGCACCATGCCTGCTGGCTGGCTTATGCATTTTACTGTGAAGTTTAGCGATGAACATAGCCGCTTCGGTATGGTCTTTCGCTCTGTAAATGTGACAATCGAAATCTGCTGTAATTCTTGCGAATGTACCCAAGAGTTCATTCATCACTTTGGAATATGATACCTTTCTACCTTGTTTGTTTGAAATGGATACATACTTAGCAATGTCACCGTGTACTACTAAGAACACTCTTTCGCAGTTTGCATCAAGGTTTTCCATTTGCCTCATCAAATGACCACTATGGCTTGATTGGAATAAATCAGATAGGCTCTTGCATTCTATGTGGGCGTTACCAGCCTTGTAATCTCCCATACCTTGGAGATGTTCTACCTTCACGGCAAATCCTTCTCTTTCAGCGGCACGAGTAACAGAGTCACATAGTGGTCCTCTCTCGTTGGAATCTATTATGAGTGGTTGTTTGACTTTCATCTGTCCACCTCTGATAATGTCCAAAGATTGACTGGCATACTGTGACCTAGGCCACTGCTTCCGTTTGTAGTTCCTAAAGATTTGAAAATAGGATATTTGGTAAGTATTTGCTTTACCTTACCCTTGGTTGGATTTCTACTATATCTCATTCTACCATCTCCTTTGGTTTGATTTCTTAGTCGATTCATGATTTGATTAAGAGTAAGCGGCTCGGTTTCCAATGCACGAACTATTCTTTGACAGTAAACCCCTTTGTAATTGTAGTATAATCTGTTTTCTTTCATTACCTATCACCACTTAGTATTTCCAAAACGACAACTAAAGGAACTGCAAATATCAAAAGGACTGGTATAACTATTATACAGCCTACTGCTATTGATAGTTCAAAAATCCTCAATAGTTTACGCTTCATTCCTCCTCACCGTCAAATGCACCTGTCCTATCCCAATATTTACACTTACCCAAACACATACCTTTCTTGTAAAGCATAGAGCATGTCTGTGGATATTCAGTACCTACAATAGTACTAACTTGGTAACGAGTCGTACTTTCATCAAAGTCAGCCCATTCAAGGCTGCTGATATAACGCACTATGGTTTCAGCGTGTTCGTCTAATTTACTTCTATCAATTCTTTCTACTGGTATAAAATTTCTTAACCGTTTAGATAGGAATTTGACAAGTTGCACTCTTGCATCATGACTTGGGTTACTCCCTACTCTACATGCTGCTGAATTTAAACAGGGTAGTATGGTAACTCCTTCCATCGAAACTGTAGGTAAATCAATTGGTTTTGAACTGACATTGAACATTTTGTCTCGACTTTTACCTCTAACTATCTTAAGTTCAAGCCCTTTTTCTCCATAAGGTATCATACCTTTACCTGAGTCAAGTGCCTTTTCCATAATGTAGTCCACTCCTTTCTCAAGGTCAGAGGTACTCAAAGGAATAGACCAAAGCCCTCGCTTTGAATTGTAAGAGTTAGGTATACGAATCATACCGCTAGTATCGAATGGAACTGCTGGGTCTGAACAGTACAAATCTAACTTATGAATCCAGTCACTAATTAGTTTCATTCCTGCTTCTTTTATGTCAGATAAGTTATCTTCGCTGCTAGGCATATACGGTTTGTCAAGTCCGACCCATACATGAAATCCACCACCACTATACCAAATGCCGTGTTTGATGTTTTCTTTCAATAGAAAATTATGAAGCCTTACAGTTTGTTCTAAGGCTACTTCCGGCTCTACATCAGGTCTGTCTTTATGTCTGAAATCTTTAGGGTCAAAGTCCATGACAAAGTGTCTAACTATGGGAGTAACTAAGTCAACTCGGTTGTTATGAGGTTGCTTGGTGGCTCTATAACCATAGACTGTCATGTAAGCGTTAGATACGCCGTTCTTACCTGCCCAGTACCTTTCTAAGTCGTTACTGTTTCTAACAATCTTACGAAAGCCTCTTCCCTTCCCACTCCCAAGTTCCATTACTTCTCTTGGGAAATCGAAGGTCAGTTTCATAGTATCACTCTCTGTTGTTTTCTACAATTTCTTTTATTACTCTAAGCAGTTCGCCTGTATCCTGTAATAGGAAATTGTTCAATGTAATGTACATAGGACCTCTCGGTCCAGTGACATTTTCATCGAACTCATACAGGGTGGTTTGGATAGATACACTGTAGTCTTTTCCACTTTGACCTAGATGTGCGAATGTTATTTCTACATCTCTGTCAACTATTTCAGACAATAGGGTTTCAATCGTTCTGCCCAACATTCCTTTGTTCATTGTTTTTCCTCCTGATAATTTGCAAGGTATTCTTGCGGGTCATCACTGCCCTCCCAAGAGGGACATATCGATTTGAAATTGCACCAAGCGCATTTACCTGCACTGGCTTTTGTAGGAAAGTCGTTTGCGAAGTATGCCGTCAACAGAGCGTTTTTCAGTTTCTCTATCTTTTTGTCGTAAGTTGAGCCGTTACGACCTTGGCAAGATTCATAGAAGATTTTGTTTATGCCTCTTTGCTCGTAGCCGTATTTGTTAAGAGCATCTAACTGCGTTTGTCCTCCTGATGGATATACCCATCCCCAATGACTGACATTTTGATACTCGTGGTCTGCTAGTTTTAGCAGCCTTTTGTAAAACGCCATTTCTGTTCTCATAGATTGTAATTTGAATTTAGAATCTTGCCACTCACCGTCACGATTCTTGGTCTGCACCCACTTACCGGTCTTCAATTCCATCAAGGCGACTGAACCGTCTTCTGTTTGATAACCTCGGTCTATGCTTCCTGCAAAGTGTATGAGTACAGTTTTGATTTCTCCGTTGAACTCAAACTCTTCCTCCACGAATGCATGTATTTCTGATTCGTTGATTATCGGCAAATAATTCTCTTTGCCGACTGAGCGTAATCTTTGCAAGTCCCACATGATACGCTGCTCGATTGGAGTTTCTTCTCCTAATTCGTATTTCTTTTCAGGTATTACGCTAATTGCAAGTTCAATTGCTTCTTTCATCTTGTCTCTCTGAACCAATGTGTATAGTTTATCAAGTATAGGTATGACATTATCGTAGTACTGCTCAATAGCATCGTGTACATTTGTACCCTTTACCATTGCATCTGTCGATGGCTCAGGTAGCCTGTGTATTCTCTTGTATTCGTACTGTTTAGGGCAGAAGTCGAAGTCTGATGTTAGACTTGTCTTTGTCATTCGCAGGTATGGTTTCTCGCCCATGATGTACGATGACTTAGCATATGCACTCCAATCTCTATCACTCATTCGCCTCCCTCCTCTTCGATAATGCGTTGTAGATACACTGTCGCATCCATTAGTTCTTCTTGTAAATGAACCAGCCAGTCAAGAAACTTGAGGTCGTTTCTTTCCATCGTGACTCCATACTTGTTTTTACCAAGTTCTGCTCTTTGCTGTATTTTCTCACAAACGGTATCTTCTATGCTGCTCATATTTATCACTCATTATTTGTTTTGAAATCGTAACATGCTTTACAGTAAATTACATTCATTTCAAATGTTTTACCATTAGAAGCATCTCTTACTTCTCTTCTTACCCAAAAATCATCAGAAGAAACTACACATTCGCAATCTTCACATCTATGATATGTCACAGTCATATTATCACCAGTACCTCTTGGGCATCGCTGCCCCACTTGCTCTTTCCAAATCCCAATTAAGGGCTTTGAATATAGGTTTTATTTTAGCCTTGATGAGTTTATCTACCATCATATCGTAGTTTAACGAGAACCCGTTGAGAGTTCTCTCATCTTCATATGCGATTACATCTACAGGCGGCATGCCTACTGGGACTTCGTTGACATATAGCCAGTTTACGCTGTCTCCTTCTCCTAGATTACCATTGAAGTGCTCATTGTAATATCGAGCAGCCTTCACAGCACCTCCTGTAGTTTCTGAATAGTCGTAGAGTTTCTTCTGTAATCTTGTAGTAGTAGCCACTTCTTTTGGATTTACATCACCACGCTGTATGCGTTTAGACAGTGGTCTCACCATTTTGATTACTTCTTCTTCATCAGCACCTGAACAAACTGCTTTCAGCACATCGTTTTCAAGACTCTTAGAAATAGGAGCGAGAGTGCTGATTTTTCCCCACCTCGCACTTTTCACTTTACCTTCGTCTTCGGGAGGATAAGAACATATACCGTAGTAAAGATTTTTACCACCAGTTACCCAGTAAGGCATGTATGCTTCAAACTCTACAATCAGATGACTTGATTCATGCTCTCGCTGAACCGTTTCAGTTAGATGTTTCGCAAGTGCAGTAGCCTCATCAAAAGGAACTTGAACAAAGGCAGAATCAGTATGACCATACAGTGCGTTGTAACCCTGATTCTGTGATTCTTCCATTAGGAACTTGATAGCCCGTCTTCCACAGGCAGTAATAGCAGAGGCTATGTCAAAGTCTGACCAACCCCAATATGCACTGGCCGTCATACCGTAGAAAGAAGCCATTACTCGCTTTACCGCCAATTGTAATGTATTCCATCCGTTTCTCTCATTTTCGGTAGAGGCTTCTCGCATATTCTTTTTGTATTTATCACGAAGTTCAAACATCTCATTGACTATACTTGGGAGTAAAGCAGGTACTCCCTGTCTCCAACAAGTTCCATCAGGTAAACGCCTGACATTTTCCTCATCAGCCATGTGACTTGGAACTTGTGTCTCCCAACTAAGATTATGCGACAGTATGATTGACGGATAAAGACCCTTGTAGTCAACACAGGCTACGCCTTCGTATCTACCCGGTCTAGGTGGAGGTATGAAAGCACCTTCATATTCTTGTTTTTCTTGCGTAGACCTAGTTGGTGCTTTCCACTCTGTTCTGCGCTGTAATAACCCTCTTGCAAATCTTGTAACATTGTGACAAGAGCGAAATGATACACCACATAGTCTTTGTAAAGACAAGAAGAAGTTAACCACATGGTTATTCTCATCTATCTTCTTGAGAAGTAGGGTATCTTGCATACAGTAGTCTACATATTCATCGAATCTCTCAGTCCAGCCTGTGAATACATTCATGTCGAACTTACCGCCCAGTTTACAAGCCTCTGCTATTGTATCTAACTTGAGGTTCTTCAATTGAGGCTTACCGCTGTCTTTCCATACACGCTCAAAACCACTTCCACTTCTGACAGGAGCAGCAGTATCGAAACAGAGTCTACCTAAGATAGGTTGGTCCACATAATCGTAAGCACCTTTGCTTGGTCGAAGGACTCTCTTTAGTGGACTCAGCCTTCTGAACTGCTTGAGCCTACTAATTAGATGAGGTAAGTCAGCCCACATGATGGCGTGAGCGATGAATATGTCAGGATTACATTCGTCTAAATAGTGTAAGAAAGCATCATGCATTTCTTCTTCTGAGCCGTACAGATGACGCTCGTAGTTGAACTTGGTCATGACTCCGTTGACTTCGTATTCTACTTCTCTGACTTCTTCGTATGAATCCATGTCGAACAAACCGTTAGGGTTGTCCTTCTTCCAGCAGAATGCTACGAATCTGTTATTGTAGTTATCAATGACAGCCATTACTGTGGTTTCTTTTGTATCAGGCTCCCACTCTAAATCGAAGTGCCATACACGAGGTTTCCACTCAGGCATTTCTTTGACATTATCAATGAGGTATCTGTCTTCTAATGACAGGTCAGCCTCCCATGTCTTCTTAAACCGCCTTGCTACTTCCTTAATGTCTCGTTGTCTATGAGTGTACACCTTGACCAGTGGCTCTTCATCCCTCAACCCTACGGCCGTGTCATTCCAATCGACCCAAGCACCGGGGTATTGTTCAAGTATTCTGTCTACATATCGCCTTGAGTTGTTAGCAGAAATCCAAAAGTATGGTTTGAAATCTGTCACAGTTTCCTCGATGAGGTTACCCTTAGCATCACGCCACCTCTTGTAGATGTGGTCAGAGCCTTCGGGGTCAGGACAATATGCGTTGATAATCATTCTTCTTCCCTCGGATATATACATTCGCAATCATTACAACCGTCTTTTCCTTGATAACAATGACAATGAGGACAAAGTGGCTTACCTCTGATACTGGGCACAATTTTACCACAGTTACAATAACCATGCTCTGGGTGTCCATAATGAACCTTAGTCATACATTACCCTCCCTAAATTGCATTTTCAGTCCTCCTCGTACTCTTGGTCAATCACTATCATCAAGAAGTTAGTACTGGTCTGTTCTAAGATTAGAACCGTCTCATCTCCAGTATGCAATTCTAACTCTCCAACTGGTAAATTATACAGTAATTCAGGTAGCCAATTATCAAACGCAGACCTAGCCAGTGTTGAAGGTGCATCCACATTAGACAACTTCGCTCTTACAAACATCTTACCTGTCTGACTTTTACCACCTCTAATGACAAACTCCTCACCGTCAGAGTCAAACTCAGTTTTACAAGCAAACTTACCACCAAGTACTTTCTTGAATCCAGTAGCAGGTTTCAGCGATTCGGCTGTAACTCTTGCGTGGTGAGTTAGGGGAGTGTTGAACCAAGTGGTCCACATACTACCCTTAGATTGCTCGATAGTCTTACTTAGTAAACCAAGTCTCTTTTGTGACTCGACATAGGAACTCGTTGGTAGTTGTAAACTTGAATTACCTGCCCTGATGTGTAGCGTTCCGGTCTTACCTTCTTGGCTCAGATGGAGGTCGGCTACCTTGACAGTGCTCAAAAATGACTTGAGTTTCACTATATCTGTGATGTATAGTTTACCCTTTGATTCTGTACCACAGTCTACCTTTCTATAGATATAGTGAGTGCTATTCGCTACAGCAGCAGAAATACTACCCGTATTCACAGTTATCGCAATGTCAATTAAATCCCTACCAAAACTGGCTAGGAAATTATTGAATGTCTCTTTGCTAATTGTAAAACTCACCATAATATCACCTACAAGTGGGAGGGGGAGGGTACGATTCATCTCGTGGTGAATCAGTATACCGAAAGCACCTTCTGTTAAAAGAGGCAGTGTACCCAATTACCTTACCAAGAACCCCATGTGCCACTGATGTTTAGATAACACCATCCCTTAGTTCAGGCAGACCATACCACTGAGCGTCTTCGCCTTTGTTAGTTACAAAGTATAGACGCTCTTGGTTTAGTAGATTCGGGTTTGTCTTCTGCTTGAAGAACTCAGCCGAATACCTTACTTCTCCAGTCAAGGAGCCGTCATTGTTTCTTACATGCTTGGATTTACACCAAACAATTTGGAATAAGTCTTTGTTAGCACTTGCATGCCATGCAAATTTCCATCCGTCGAATCCAACTTTACCGTCTTTGTCTTCTTTGAGATGAGTCTCCCAGTAAACATCGACACCAAGTCTGTTTAATTTCTGACATTGTGCTGTCAATTGCTTGAAACGAGTAGCACGAATGTTCCAGTTCCAACCAATTTCTGCATTCAGTTTTGAATGAGATGCTTCTACTGCATCTGTCGCTTTCATATCTAAGTCGTATATCTTCATACAAGTAATGCACATTTCATCGAACTGGTCAACGCCTGTCACTATGAATGACTTAAGTTGTGGACCTTCAAAGCCCTCTTTGTATTGGTTCTCTGCATACTCCACTGCAAACTTACATATGTCCATGACACGATTGTAAGACGCTAGATAGTTGTAAGCAGTCCTGTCCTGTTGTTGCATAACCCAAGGTGAGAATATGCGAAAAGAAGAGTCATTGTTGTAATGCGCTTGCTTACAAGATAGTCCACCGTTATCGTGGTCAAGTACAATAGCAAGACCGTCAGGGTGCTTGTGCTTGTGAGCATCATAAGCAAGTCCTGTTTTACCAGTTCCCTCGTGTCCTACAAAAGCCAACATTGTACTGCTAGGCTCAATCTTAGGAGTCTGACCCTGCTCAGTCATCTCTGCCTGTAACTCAGGGAATCGACTGATAAAGTCGGAAGAAGACACAGGTGTTTGTTCTGCAATCACTTGAGCCTCTGCTTCGTTTACTCTTTCTAATTCTTCCGCAGGTTCTAAGACCTTTGGAGTCGCTACTACTTCTGCTTCTGTCGCTTCTGCTAATGCTTCCCAACCGTTCATCTTTCATTTCCTCCAAACTGTTCTAATGATGTGTCCCCACTACCACCCGCAGGGCGAGCGGTTCGTGGTGGAATGTAAATACCGAGAGCACTCAGGCTTGCTTGCATCTCATTTTGGTAAGGTTTCAATCGTAGTCTACCTACAACAATCACTTGTGTTTTCTCATTGTAATGACCCCATTCACCCTTTGTATTTTGATATTCAAATACACGGTCTTCATCGTGCATTCTACCTGATACCCAAACAGTAACTGGTTTTTCATTACCAACATAGATGCTCAATCTGTAAGAGCGACCTGTAGGGTCATACTCGCTGTCCATGTGTTCTCTATTCAAGTAGGTAATGTACCCCTTGGTAATGACGATAGGATTAACAGTGCCACCGTTAGCAGTGGTAATTTTTCTGTCTCCATGTGCATCCACAAGGTCAGGTAATTCTACAAACTCATCGTGCATCTTAGCATTGATTAGTAATCTTTCAGGTGAGAAGGCTGTTCTCAATCCTTCGGGTAACCACTCGTTAGTGTATTCCACTGTCTCAGAGAAATTGCTGTTAGTGTAAAGAATATCTTGCTCTTCCTTAGTAGGAGCGATTGTTTGTATCTTACATGCTTCCCATTTGGTGTAAGGTACATTCATTGACTTGCCTTGTAAACTGATACCCCATCTCTTAATGTCGCCACCAGTTTCAGGTGAACCTAGGAAGTAAGCAGTCCTGCTGATACTTGTAGGTGCAATTGGTTTTCTCTCTCCATTTCTGTTAGCCATCAAGCACAGAATCATGTCATCTGATTCAAAGCCAAACCAAGGTAAGTCGCTACCTTGAACTCTCTCATCTGTCGCTTTACCGTTGATGTGCCATACTCCGTCTTTTGCTGTGAGTACACCAATCATCCCATCATCGATTGCTCTGTCTCTGTTAGACCTGAACATGTTCATTGCTCTGTCATACATACCTTTGCGGTTATCTCTTTCACTGTCTTCTATACCGATAAACATACCAACAAAGGATACAGTTTCTCTTTGAGAGCCTGTGCTTTCATTCCTCTTTTCAAGAACAAATTGCTCGCTCCATTGACTCAGGTAAAAGGGGTCTTCGTCTAGTGGGTTGTCCACACTAAATTCAACAGCCAACCATTCTTTGAACTTGTTCGCTGCCTCTCCAATCTTTATACCCATTCGCTCTGCGTAACCTCTTAGTCTTTCCAGTACATCTTCCGGCCATTTATTATCGTTGCTCATTTCTTTTCCTCCATATTTTTTCTTAGTTTTGCTACAAAGTATTCCACAAATGACACATCATCATCCGGCCACTGTGTAGCCAGCAAGATGAACTCGCCATATGTGAGCATGAAACTGTGCCAATCGCTTTCGCTTTCCATCAACGGCTTGGCTCGGTAACGGAGTCCTTTAAGCACTCCGAATCTGCTCTGACCTGACTCAAGTGATTGGGTCATCAGCGCAGTTAGCATCGGGAAATTACTTCCCATCAGATTGAGAGCCGCCTTGTTCAGATAAGTCGTGTCTCTCTTCAAGTGAGTCTTGAGCGATTCTGCCGACCTTGGCAGTCCCTCAAGAATATCAATGGCTTTTCTGTAACTACCATTTGTGAATCTAATTAGGTTGGGTAACATAGGTAACCACTCTACAGGCATACCTTCTAATTGAACTATTTTCTCTAATCGACTTGTAGAGGTATCGCTAATTGGTTTGAAATAAAATGTCAAGCACCTGTCTCGGATGGCATCGTGGATGGGACCAATGTCATTCGCTGTTAAAACAAAGATGCTCGACTTGTAACTTTCTTCCATAACTTGTCTCAGTGCTTTCTGAGCGGGAGCGGTGAAACTATCTGCTTCATCTAAGCAAATTATTCTCCTACTCACACCGAGTCCTTTTTGTTTACTGATTGATTTCAGTTCACGGATATAATCTATGCCTCTGTCATCAGATGCATTAGTGATAATGAAATTGCTTGGGTCAAAGTAATCACCTTGTAAATCCATTGCCAAAGCACGAGCGGCACTAGTCTTACCAACACCCGGTGGACCAACTAGTAGTATGTTAGGAGGACATGTATCAATGTTCCATGACCTAGCCGCCTTGACGAAATCGTCTTGGTCTACCAAGTTCTTAACCGATACAGGTCTATATTTCTCTCTTAAACTCATTCAAACTCCCCCACTTACCTTTATTGTCTACATATAAATGAAATTGCTCAGTCACTCATTTCTATCAAGTCAGTTAACTGTGAAATGTCAGTGTACCCTAAGTTATCATCAAGATATAATATCTCTGCTTTTTCTAATAATAACTTATCCAATGAAAACGATTGCAATTCTAACACCACTACAATAGCGTACTCGTCTACAGGTAACCAGTCTTGTCCTACCAAAACACCGTGATGAGCGAGTCGCTGCCTCATGTGTTGAGCAGACTCGACCTTTAGTTGTATCTGACCGACCTCGTATGTTTCATAACCATCCATTGCTGACAACCTGACGAATGTTTCAAACTGGTCGTCTCTCATTACTGCGGATACGAGCAGGTTGATGTGGAATGCGTCCTTGAGAATAGACCAGCCACCGTCCCCACCCAACTTGATGGGACCAGCGTCTATGAGTCTGAGTCTATCACCTTCCTCAATAGTCTCAAGCAAATGGCTGAAATCTGTAGAGGCTGGTACGAACTTACCTTGTTTAACAGGGACAGATAGTTTTAGTTGATTCAACGCTTTGATTCTATCTTGGTAATCTAACTTGTAAATACCCCAGTCTTCTCCCAGTGCAAGAATGTCAGTGACATACTTCACCTCGATGCCGTCTACTTCTACCTCAAAAATAGCCTCTTTCTCAGAGTAGGGTAAATTGTAAGCCTTACCCATGACTTGTTTGTGACGATTGTAAAGTACACCTTTGAATGTCCCGACAGGGAACTCAGTGATGTGTAAGTATCGTCTTGAATTTGATAGTACATCTGCATATACATCAGCAGGTGTAGTGAGTTTATCCCAAGCCTTGTAGACAGGACCTAAGAAAGGTTGACCGGGTTGCATAGTGCGTACCTCCATATCGTCTACTCGACCAAATATCTTCTGTATGATTTCAGAAGGGGTCATTGTTTGGAGCATGATGTTGATTGATTGTAGGCTCTGAGCATAGCCTTGTTCTCTTGCGTATGATACGACTTGTAAGAAGCGATTGATTGGCATGGGTGGTCGTTCATCAGTAGCACGACTCCAAAACAACAATGCTTCTTTCTCATTCATTTTGCTGGCAATTTGGAAAAAGCCTTCGTCTCTAATACGAGCCATGAGATTAAGTGACTGCTTGATAGTCAAGCCTTCACCGCCGTACTCAGGTGACTCTAGGGATAGAAGAGGAACGATTGGTTTACCTGCCAGTGAGTCATCCCATACCAAAGGTGAGATAGATAGTTTGAGACAAACATCGTCTCTCAACTCTCTGAATGATATGAACTGCCGTGGGTACTTTGAATGCTCAGGATAGAACATGTCAATTAGTTGACTAACATCTTCTACAGAATTTCGCAGGGCTATCCTGATAACATCTACTACTTCTCTAAAATGCTTTGAGCGGTTGTCTGCATCAGTCATATACCTGCGATATAGATTACGCAGTTTGTCTGCAATGTCAGCCGCCTCAGCCAGTAACATCTGTTTCCCTCACTCTTCCTCATCAAAATCAAACCGCATTATGTATGGGCTGGATAGTATTTCTTTTAGCGTCAATGGCGGGTATGTCGTAACCCACGCAGCCCCAGTCTTACCTGTCTTTTCCTTGGCTTTTATACCAAACCAGTTAAATCTCATCTGTTTCCCTCAGTTCTGCGAGGGTATGTTGAATCGCTTTCGCTAAAGAAGC
>CEOI01041010.1_pt1 | contig 20566 bp, 38 predicted proteins | sample 530351 | NCBI WGS metagenome assembly CEOI01 (sample SAMEA2619962, study PRJEB7988) | marine metagenome | biome: marine biome (ENVO:00000447); feature: deep chlorophyll maximum layer (ENVO:xxxxxxxx); material: "saline water (ENVO:00002010), including plankton (ENVO:xxxxxxxx)" | depth 17 m | reverse complement strand
GAGTGGTATGTCATACCAGCGGGCTTTGTATTTGATGGAGCGTCTATCCCAAAGTTTTTACACACATGGTTATCACCTACAGGCGTATTACTCATGGGTGGACTAGTGCATGACTATGCATATAAATATGAAACACTACTAAGAAAATATAAAAAAGAAACTATGGGTGTATTAACACAAAAACGTGCCGATGAAATCTTTAGAGATATAAACATCGAACAAAATGGTTTTCATTTTTTAAATAACCTAGCATACTGGGCTTTACGTATTGGTGGGTTTATGGCGTGGAATGGCCATCGTAAACGTAACTGTAAAATCGATGGTCTGAATGAATTTAATGAGAGTAAATTATTAGAGGAAGAAAAATGAGTTGTATTAAACATCAGTTAATTGTTGCAGCAAAAATGCATGCAGAAGGTGAACTTGAACGTGCTAAAACTAATATCATGGTTTACATGAATCATAGTGTTGGTATTGGTGAACACAGCGATATTGTGGAAGCTATTCAAGAAGAGCTTGACAAAATGGCTGCAGCATCTGATCGCATTGAGATGTTGGAAAAATATTTTGAAGATTGATCTTACTTAAAAAAATAAATATCTTTTTTTAAACGCAGAGTCCCTGAAGCCATAAAATAACGGTTTACAAACTCTGCGTTTTGATATATAATACTACCAGAAAAATAAACAATCAGATATTGAGGTACGAACATGGCTACACCGAATGTAGACACGCGAGAGTTTTTATCGCAGACAAAATTTTATGATGGATATTCACGTTTTAAAGAATATGGAAACGGTGGGTATGAGTCTTGGGACGAGGCAGTTGACCGCGTAATGGAAATGCATTTAGATAATTACGAAGAGTCAAACGGCAAGTTACAAGATTTTATCGAAGAAGCTCGTACTGCATATAAAGAACAGCGCGTACTCGGTGCACAACGTGCACTGCAGTTCGGTGGTGACCAACTATTAAAACATCAGATGAGAATGTATAACTGTACATCTTCTTATGCTGATCGTCCAGATTTTTTTGGTGAATACTTTTATATTCTATTGTGTGGTGCAGGTGCAGGATTCTCTGTACAAGAACACCACGTAGCTAAACTTCCTCAAATTAAAAACAGAACTAAGCAAGCAAAAGGTTATATTGTTGAAGACTCTATTGAAGGTTGGGCTTCAGCTTTAGACGTCCTTTTGTCGTCTTATTTTGTTGGTGGTGGTAAACATCCAGATTTTGAAGGACGTAGAGTTTTCTTTGATCTTACACAGATCAGGCCAAAAGGTGCAAAAATTTCAGGTGGATTCAAAGCACCCGGCCCTGAAGGTTTACGTCGTTCTCTCGATAAAATAGAACTTATCTTACAAAATTTAGTTATTGATTCCAAAGATCCTGTATCTCTTCGTCCTATTCAGGTGTATGATGTTTGTATGCATGCTGCAGACGCCGTCTTATCCGGTGGTGTTCGTAGATCTGCAACGATTTGTCTTTTCTCGCCAGAAGACGAAGAAATGATGACAGCAAAAACAGGCAACTGGTTTATGGATAATCCGCAAAGAGGTAGGTCAAATAACTCTGCAGTGATTGTCCGCGATGAAGCAACACCAGATATGTTTGCAAAAATCATGGAATCTGTAAAATCGTTTGGAGAACCAGGATTCTATTTTACCACCTCAAAAGAACACACAACAAATCCTTGTGTAGAAATCGGTATGTATCCTCAGAAGGACGGTATGTCTGGATGGCAGGGTTGTAACCTTACCGAGATTAACGGTGGTATGTGTCATACCGAGGAAGACTTTTATAAGGCATGCCGCGCAGCGTCTATCCTCGGTACCTTACAAGCCGGCTACACTGATTTTAAATTTATATCGCCAGTGTCTAAAGAAATCTTTGACAGGGAAGCACTGCTAGGTGTTTCAATCACAGGTTGGATGAATAATCCGGAGGTTCTATTTAATGAAAAGATTCTTCAAAAAGGTGCTAAGATCGTTAAAGACGTTAATAGACAGGTTGCTAATATTATTGGCATTAACCCTGCTGCTCGCACTACATGTGTTAAGCCAAGCGGTAACGCAAGTGTCCTCCTCCAAACAGCAAGTGGTATCCACGCCGAACATTCACCACGCTATATACGAAACATACAAATGAACAAAGAGTCTGAAATTACTCAGGCAATCGTAAAGTCTAATCCTTACATGGTAGAAGAGTCAGTATGGTCGGCAAACGGCACAGACGTTGTTATATCATTCCCTATCGTACCACACAAAGGATCAATGTATAAGGAAGAACTCTATGGTGTCAAGCATTTGGAATTGGTTGCAAAAGCACAAAAGCACTGGGTCCTTGCTGGTACAAATGAGGAACTTTGCGCTGATGAAGGTGTTCGTCATAACGTCTCTAATACTATTATTGTTGATGATTGGGACGAGGTAGAAAAATACGTGTTTGAAAATCGCTATTCTTTCTCGGGTATTTCTTTCCTTGGCATGTCTGGTGACAAAGACTTTAACCAAGCCCCCAATACTGCAGTGATCGATGAAAAAGAAATGGTCAAGAAATACGGCCCAGCTGCAATCTTTGCATCCGGCCTTGTTGTAGATGCCATGAAAGTGTTCCCTAATTTGTGGGATGCGTGTGCTACCGCACAAGGTATGGGTATGGATATTACCCTTGAATCTTCAGAAAACTCTGCAAGACAAGATTGGGTACGACGATTTGAAAACTTTGCAAATAATTATACTAAAGGCGATCTTACAAGAGCAGAACATTGTCTGAAAGATTCATACTTATTTCACAAGTGGAATAAGATCCAACAAAACCTGCAACCAGTAAACTGGAACATGGATTTAACAGAACAAGTATTTACAGACGTAGATACAATGGGTGCTGCCGCATGCGCTGGTGGTGCATGCGAAATTGACTTCTGACATTGAATCACCTTGTCAAAACATATGCGTATTGCAAGATGGAATATGCATAGGCTGTGGCCGAACTGATGATGAGATTACTGAGTGGTATACCGCAACTGACGATAGAAAAATTATAATAAAGGAACAGTGTGGAAAACGATTACTTAATTGAATGCGAAGAATGTGACAATACCTGTAAAGTTATTTCATATGATTGGCCTGAGTATTGTCCTATTTGTGGAGCGCTAACTGAACCAGTCATGTATGAAGATGAATAAATAAATGTATGTGGTTATATAATGAACAACCTTACGATGAAACCCCAGATGAGTACCAAGGATTTGTGTACCTTATCACAGAACTGGATACAAACAAAAAGTATATCGGTAAGAAGAACTTCTGGCGGCCTAAAGTATTACCAAAGAATAGCAAAAGAACTCGACGGCAAAGAACCAAAGTCGAATCTGACTGGCGAGAATATTATGGATCTAATAAAGAACTTCAAGTACTCGTTGAACAGCGAGGGCAAGATAGTTACAAAAGAGAGATTTTAATACTTTGTAAAACCAAAGGTGAGATGTCATACTATGAAGCTAAGTTGCAGTTCAAACACGACGTCTTACTTCGCGATGATTACTATAACGAGTTTATAGGTTGCAAAATACATTCCAGACATTTACCAAAACAAGAAGCAAAATAATAGTTTACTTTTCAAAAGAACTGTGGTATAATAATACTACAATTAAGAAGGAGCTATTATGATTCTCATGGATTTTAGTGGTATCGCTGTTGCCACGATTGCAGTAAACAAAGTTAACGATGAAAATATGCTACGGCATATGATGCTTAACTCTGTACGCATGTATAACAAAAAGTTTCGCGATCAATATGGCCAAATGATTATATGTTGCGATGGTGCCAACAACTGGCGCCGTGGTTACTTTCCACAGTACAAAGCTAATCGTCGTAAAAGCCGCGATGATTCTGGTTTTGACTGGGCCGAAGCTTTTCGTATCATGCATAAAGTCAAAGACGAAATCAAAGAAAACTTTCCTTACAAAGTAATACACCTCGAAGGTTGCGAAGCCGACGATATTATTGGTACTATGGTAGAACATACACAAGAGTTCGGCCAGTACGAAGAAGTAATGATTGTATCTTCGGACAAAGATTTTTTACAGTTGCAAAAGTATGGTAATGTAAGACAATGGTCGCATATACTGAAGAAAGAAATCAAAGACCCTCACCCAAAATTAAACCTTATAGATAAAATATTATCAGGTGATACTGGTGATGGCGTACCGAATGTGTTATCAGGTGATGATACATTTGTAAACGGTGAAAGGCAAACACCATTATCTAAGAAGAAGAAGCAAGCTATCATAGAAGACTTAACTGATGGTGAACTATTATACGCTGCTTCTTGGTATCGTAACTATCAACGTAATGAAACACTGATTGATCTTACCAAAACTCCAAATGATTTGAAAAATAAAATAGTAGATGAGTTTTGGATTACTGTATTTAACGAGGGTAAGACACTACCATACCTTATAAATAACAATATGAAACAATTGATTGGATCAGTGGAGGAATTTTTATAAATGACCAAAAGAGTATATGAAGTAATTGAAGAGGCACAGAAGAAAAGAACTAAGGCCGGCAAGATTGAAGTCTTACAAAAAAATGATAGCTGGGCTCTACGAGATATTTTAAGAGGTACGTTCGACTCGAGTATTGAATGGAACCTACCACCAGGCGAACCGCCTTATCAGGCAGCAGAAGCCCACAACCATCCCACAGAATTAACTAGAGAAAATACAAAATTCAAGTACTTTATTAGAGGCTTTCGAGTTTCTGAAAGCATGAACACTATGAAAAGAGAAAGTTTGTATATCGGCCTGCTTGAAGGTATACATCCTAATGATGCTAAGTTAGTAATTGATATGACTAACAAAACATCACCTAAGTACATAACTCGTAATATCGTAGAGGAGGCTTTTCCAGACCTGCTCAGGGATTAACTTTAACAAATAGGAACTCAATGAACCTAGAACTCAAACCGTTAAGGCAAAAGAAACTGTACCATCAAATGAAAAAACAACTAGTTCGGCATGATAAAAGAGTAATGCTATATTTGAGAAATCAGAACTGGTTAAAAATAAGAAAACAAAAGGACAGAAGAAGACGAAGAGTGCTAATGAGATTATGGAGAATGAAACAATTGACATTACTGAAAACAGGAAGATTGCCTCTGCCAACTCTGGCAGCATCCTAATTCAAATCAATTGAAAAAATATTGGTGTACATATTATGAAAGAAGGTGTATAATTATATTATGAATATTTTTATTTTACACAACGATCCTGTCGTCGCTGCACAAATGCAGTGTGACAAACACGTACCGAAGATGGTAGTGGAAAGTGCGCAAATGCTTTCTACTGCTCATCGCATGCTTGACGGTACGGTGCAAATCGCACCATCAAAGTCAGGCAAACGTATGGTTCGCCATTATCGTTTGTTTGAAGACCCAGAAATGGACCAGGTTCTATATAAAGCTGTACACTACAAGCACCCTTGTACTGTATGGACTATGGAATCTTCAGATAACTATCTATGGCATTGGAAACATTTCGAAGCTCTATGCGAAGAATTCTATTTTCGCTTTGGCAAAATACATAAATCTAGTATGTTAAAAAGTCCACTATGGACGTTGCCACATAATATTCCTATGGGTGGTATGACACCATTCAAGCTTGCAATGAGTTCTAATCCAGAATGTATTCTTGAAAATGCAGTACTGTCGTATCGTGCATTCTATCAAACTAAACAAGAAAGATTTAAAATGGCTTGGGAAAGAAATCGTCCAAAGCCACATTGGTTTCAATATCATAAGGAGGCATGCTAATGGAAGCACTACTAATTATCGGCGCACTCGCAGCTGGTGCACACTATATGAATAAAGAAGAAGAACCTGAAGTAAAGTTTGTTTACTCTTCGCAACCAGCAAATGAAATTTATATAGCACCAAACAGGCCTATTGACTTTACAAAGCCAGGAAACTTTGTAGTTGGTGATTCACCAGAAACAGGTGTACAGTGGGTAATGGTAACAAACTAATGTTAGATAATGTTGACAAGTTAGACTTTTTATATAAAGAAGTTGCTTATGCAGAAAGTAAGTTGCAACCTCAAGATACAGGACATATAAGTACTGCTATCAGCTGGTTGCAGCATAGGATTAGAGAAACACAGGAAGAAATACGCAATGCCAACGTACACCGTGAAGGACATAAAAAGTCAGGCTACATGGGACGTAATATGCTCATGGAATGAGTTACAAGAAATGTTAGATAATTCACCTGACTTAGTAAAAGTTTTGAGTACACCTAACTTTTCACATAGTGGTGTAGGTAGTTTACAAAGTAAAGTGCCCGATGGATTTAAAGATAGACTGAAACAAATTAAAAAAGGTTCGGGTGAAGGGAACACAATTAAAGTATAATGGAGTTTGTACATGAAAAAGTGGATCTCGGGTATGATGACCTGGTTGCTGACACACGTAAATCAGGGAGAACTTATAGCACTCCTGATGGTTCTCGTTTTCCTAGCATTACTACAGTTCTAAGTATTCTTAGTGAAGAAGCAATAGCAGCTTGGCGTAAACGTGTTGGTGAAGAAACTGCAAATCGTATAGGTCACCAAGCGTCTGGTCGTGGTACACAGGTGCATGCAATAGTAGAAAAGTATTTGAACAATGAAGAAATCAACGGGTATCTACCGCACGTTAGACAAAGCCTCGAAAACTTACGTCCGATTTTGGATAGCAGAATCGGAACGATCTATGGTCTCGAGGTTCCTCTTTATAGTACTCACCTTGGCGTTGCTGGCCGATGCGATTGTGTCGCTGAGTTTGACGGTGTACGATCGATTGTAGATTTTAAGACATCGAAGCGTGTCAAGACTAAAGATAAAATATCAAACTACTTTGCACAGATGGCAGGCTACGCCGTAATGTGGGAAGAACGTACAGGTATTCCAATCACAAATACAGTTATCATTATGGATGTAGATGATAATGAGCCTTTAGTATTCAAAGAACATAGAGATAATCACATCCAACTCCTCCTCGATACTAAAAAAGAATACGATCGCCGTAAACTTTTTTTCAATTAAATGCATTTTAGGGGTTTACTTTTCCGAAAAAGTATGGTATAATATATCTACAAAATAAAAAAGGAAGAGGAGCCTTTAATGACTAAAATTATTTCACTTAAACGACATAAAGAGTTGATGATTAACAGCCAAGAAACCTTGGATCGTGTGTTAAGACTCTATCCTGTCTGGATTCAACAAGAAATTGATAATCCTAGACCCAAGTCACCTGAGATCATCAAAGATCTGCAAAAAAGACTTGATGCTGCTAGGGAAATATTTGTTATCAGAAGATTACAGGGAGTTGCATAATGGAATATCGTTATAAAGTTTTAGAAAAAGTTCTTATGAATATCGCTAAAGACAGTTCTACTGAAAACATCTTTGATCAAGTAGAAATGCTAACAAGAGATGAGCGAATGAAACTACGTGAATTATTGCATGTATGTTTCTACGCTGAGGAGCATGCTGCAAGATCACAAGGAGAATTAGTATGACTGTATATCTAGACATGGATGGAGTCATTGCTGACTTCTTTAGTGGCCTTGAATTAAAATACGGTGTTGACCACTGGAAGTCAATACAAGATCGTGAAATTAAGTTTAAGGAACTTGCAAACACTAACTTCTTTCATACACTTCCAATCTTTAGAGAAGATCGCGGACCTAGGCGAGCTGGTGCTAGTATCTCTTGCGAAATCGTAAGGTTTGTAAATAAAATATCTGACGGTGACTGGGGTATCTGCACATCACCACTGCGTGGCGATACGATGAACTCAGCTTACTGGAAACGTCGTTGGCTAGAAGATAAACATTACATGCCACCTCTGGTAGAAAATCTTATCATTACATCCAACAAACATAAGTATGCTTGGAATTCAATTACTCGCAAGCCAAACATTCTTATCGACGATAAACCAGAAAATATCAAACGTTGGACAGAAGCTGGAGGTATCGGTATTCGCTTCCAGACTAATGAAGATGACTTAGAAGAATACCTTTTCGTAGAACTGGAGAAAGCGATTGAACGTTCAAGAACTTCTTAACTACCGTACACAGTTTGAAGAGATCACTTCAGACTTTAAACTTGATTACTCAGGATCGAGTATAAATACTCTTAAATGGTTTGTTGAAAACGGGCATAAGTCCAACTCACTTCGTGATGGATACCAAAAGGCATATGAACTTGCCGAGGCAATTATTACGGAGTACGAAAATGGCCGCACAGAAGAAACTAGAGACGGGTAGTAAATACGCACACTTTGATAAAGATGGCGATGGCATAGTCACAGATGAAGAGATGGCACTAGAACGTGAAATGATGCGTGCAGAAAATGAAGATAAAAAAGAAGATCAGATTAGGCGTATGGCATGGTTTGCTCTTTGGGGTATGCTTATCTATCCCCTCGGGATTGTTGTCGCTGACATTATCGGTTATGAGACAACCGGTCAGTTACTCGCAGATATTGCACCAACTTACTTTGTTGCTATTTCTGCTTTGGTTGGTGCATTCTTCGGTGCACAAGCTTATCAAAAAACTAAAACTAACGGAAAGTAATATTGACTAAATGGATGCTAGTGATGGTCACCATAGTAAATGGTGAACCTGTAAGTGAGAATATAGATATATTTGATGGATTAGCTGGATGTCATACTTATATGATTGAGCAAGAATTCAAGTACGACTTTGACACTTTTCAAAGAGATTGGGTTTGTGTGAGGTTAGAGGGTGACTGGCCATATAAACTTCGTTATTAAGGAATATTATGAAAAGACTAATATACCAAGTTTACGTAGGTAAACAATCACACTTATATAATCATTGTACTAAATCAGCTGCAGAATATTGTAAGGCACACGATATTGATCATATCGTGCAACGCGAACCTATACTTAGAATTAAGCCAGATGTTTTTGCTACAGGTAGATCAAAAGAATCTTACGAAAAACACGGTGGATTCTTACCTATCTTTGAAAAAGAAAACGCTTTTAATTACTTCAAAGACTATGATCAGATTGCAATTATCGATTCTGATATTTGGATTCGGCCTGGTGCACCAAACATTTTCGAAGAACTAACAGAAGAATATGACTTCGGTGGCATGGTAGAAAGTAGTGCACCAATCGTTGATTGGTATCGTAAAAAGATTATTAATTACTCACGTATGCAGTATGGATCTGTGAAGTTAAATTGGCAGTATGATAATAATTCAGGTTTTCCTTTTATGAATATGGGTTTGATGCTTATGAATAAGAGTTTTGCAAAGCATCTTAAAGGGCAAACACCTGCGCAGTTTATTGGTAGGCCTGAGTTCAAACAATTTGTTGACGGCGTAGGTCCATGGAAGTGGTCTACAGATCAGACCCTATTGAATAGTTGGATACAACACGAAAACATTCCTACAAAGAAACTTAGTTGGAAATGGAATGCTTTGTTTACTGCGCTGCCTGATCATAAAATTAAAGAGGCGTACTTTGTACATTTCTTTTTGAAAGATAAATTACCTAACCGTGGTGAGAATGTACGTGAGTTGATGGAGCGTGTACAATGATTCTCATCTCACACCGTGGTAACTTAGACGGACCAACTCCAAAAGAAGAGAATAGAATTGAATACATTGAAAACGCTTTAGGTGAAGGCTATCAAGTAGAAGTAGATGTATGGTGGTGGGATGGTTTTTATCTAGGACATGACGAACCAGAATATCCTATTGACTTAAATTGGCTATCAGATCCACGCTTATGGATACATTGTAAAAATTTACCCGCAGTTAAAGAGTTACAATTTACTAGGTTAAATTATTTTTGGCATGAAAGCGATGAGTACACACTGACTAGTCACGGTTGGATATGGGCTTATCCGGGCAAGTACATGGAGCCTGGTACAAATTCTATTGCAGTTTTACCAGAGATACATAATACAGACACCACAAACTATAAAGGCATATGCACAGATTATATTTGGGATTACATAGTTGAAACTGATTTTATTTGATCTTGACGGTGTACTGATAGACGCCAAGAAGATTCACTACTTAGCATTGAATAAAGCCTTAGGTGAATATGCAATCACCGAAGAAGAACACTTGAATATTTACGATGGACGTAAGACAAGACAAAAACTGGATATGCTTACAAAGCGTAAGGGATTACCGGTAGAAGAACACGATCGTGTATACGAAGAAAAACAAGCTGAAACAATAAAGCTTATAAGAGAACTCAAGCCAATTAAAGAATTACAGTTCCTGTTTCGTGAACTCGAAGCACAGGGATATAAGATTGGTGTATGTTCGAACTCCATTCGAAGAACAGTACTTACGGCTCTATCAAAAGCAGGATTGATAGAGCACTGTGACGTTATACTATCGAATGAAGACGTTAAGAACTCAAAGCCACACCCAGAAATGTTTTGGAAAGCTATGTCTATGATGGGTGTACTACCAGAAGACACTACAATTGTAGAAGACTCACCACTTGGTTTACTCGCAGCACAGCGTTCAAGAGCGTCATATATAAGAGTAGATAATCCTTATGATGTAACACGCGATAAGATATTAAAGAATCTAAAGAGTGAAAAGATGAATCCTAAATGGAAGAATGAAAACCTAAATGTATTGATACCTATGGCAGGTGCAGGTACAAGATTCGCAGAAGCAGGATATACGTTTCCAAAACCTTTGATAGATGTTATGGGTAAGCCTATGATTCAAGTTGTGGTAGACAACTTAGGTGTAGATGCTAACTTTATCTTTGTAGTACAGAAAGAACACAACGCTAAGTATAACATGGAAAGTATGCTAAATGTTATTGCACCAGAGTGTACAGTGATCGAGGTTGACGAATTAACAGAAGGTGCAGCTTGTACTGCACTACTTGCTCGCGATTACATCGATAACGATAAACCTTTGCTATTCGCAAACTCAGACCAGTATGTTGAATGGAATCCACTTGAGTTTATGTATGAAATGCAAGAACGTGATTGTGACGGAGGTATTGTAACCTTTGAAGCCACGCACCCTAAATGGTCGTATGCGAAGACAGATACAATGGGCAAAGTACTACAGGTTGCAGAAAAGAATCCTATATCAAATCAGGCAACAGTGGGTTACTACTATTGGAAACATGGGTCTGACTTTGTGAAGTATGGCGATGAAATGGTAGAAAAAAATATACGTGTTAACAACGAGTTCTATGTGTGTCCGGTATATAATCAGGCCATTGAAGATTCTAAGATGATACGTACTTACACAGCTAAGAAAATGTGGGGACTTGGCACACCAGAAGACCTGCAATATTTTATAGAAAATTATAAGGAAGACCAATGACAACTGCAGTGATGGCACCTCTATACGAGAGAGACTTAGAGTTAGGTAGAAATTTTGTAAAAGCATACAATGATTACTACGATGGTCTTAATTTATTTTTAGTATTTTCTGATCAAGCTGAAGTACATAAATTCAACTGCCACTACAATTATCAATATTTTGTCTGCACTGAAAAATTAGATGTAAGTAAAAAACCAATATCACAAAAAAAATTATTCGGTGTAAGACAAATATTTAACTCAACAGATTTTAGTAATGTAATGGTAGTAGATATAGACAGTTTGCCTTGTGCAAACGTAGATCTAGATGATTGCGCAAACTATAATATTGCACGTAAGAAAATCTACGCCAGCCCATCGACTAATCATAGTATTATTAACAAGGTAGGGCGCGATTGCGCAAATAGATTTTTTAGTCCACAAGATGTACAAAAATTAGAAAAAATTACTAAAGGATTTACATTATACTTCTGGTTTAATGAAATACCTATATATGAAAGAAAACATTTTCTACCTTTTTTAGAATACATTAATTATAGTAAGACAATGGATAGACTACTCTATACAACATTTGATTACATCATCTATGTGTTCTATCTTTTAATTAAAGATGAGATTGAATTAGTAGAGATTGATCATACTGTAGTGTCAGATCAAGGCAGCTTTCTAGAAACACAATCAATACAGGATCCTACTAGATTTGATGCTTTCTTTCAACTGGCAAAACCTATGTGGATAAAAGAACCGATCAACGAAAACAGTATGAAACGAGTATGGATGAGGTTACACGTAAACAGATGAAAAATGTAATATTCCAATACTACTTAGACTTCAACGGTGTAGGTAAACAGGAGATACACTATGCTAACGGCGGTGTACCTGCATGGGCTAAGTGTTCTAGTAAACTTTTTGCAGAGTATGCTAAGAAGCACAATGCAGACTATTTCTTTTTAGAAGATAGGTATGTAAACGCAACCTCTAACTTTTTTGAAGTAACTCGATTATTCAAAGATCCTATGTTTGATAAGTATGATAAGCTTCTATACTGTGATGTAGACGTAATACCAAAGAACATGGATGCCAATATCTTTGATGTATTAGGTGACCATGATTTTGCCGGTTGGCCAGAGCAGCGTATGTATGATCTTATAGTAGATATTAATTGGTCAGCTACATCAGCACTGACACAAAGATTTGCAGACTTTGGTTCAAAGTTAATACCATCTACACAGCACTCTGGTATACGTATGATAAACAGTGGCGTAATGGTTTGGTCGAGAGAGGCACGTTTAAAAGCAAGGGAATCTTTTGACGATCATGAAAAATGGTTTCACCACAAGAACGCATACCTCGATCCTAAGTGGATTAACGCCGGCCACAGCTCGCATTGTTTAGATCAACCTTATATCAATGCTATGGTGACAAAAAATAACTTTAAAGTACTCGAATTAGATAGAGTTTGGAATAGGTTTCCGACAGGAAAAGAAGAAACAGAATGTAACTTTGCTCACTATGTAGGTGACCACAGGTTTGGCATACCGAGGATGTTTGACAAATGAAAGAATTTATCTTAGTAATTAGTATGTGGGGATATGATGGTGCGTCTGATCAATACATAGGACAGATTGCGTTACAACATCCGTTTTCAGAAAAACAATGTTTCGCTCTTATAGAAGAAGACATGTGGGTTAGTAGTTATGATAATGAATACTATCATATGAAAGGACATTGTTTTCCTAAATCTTGTGCAGGAAAGAAGAGTTGTGATTAAAGTAGCAGTATGCATATCAGGTCAACCTCGAGGTGACTATAAGAAATGTAGGGAACAGTTGCAGCTTAACTTTCCTGATGCAGACTTTTACTATTCAGCATGGGAAGGATGTGAAACAGATGTTGAAACGTGGTTTATTGAAGAGCCAGTACTGGACTATCACCCGTATGGTGATATACCTAAAGACATAGTTTTATCTGAAAGACTTGCGGATAAGATACCTAAGTTTATGTCTAAGCCACACGAGGTAGAAAGAACAAGTCATCAAACAAAACAGATATTAGCGCATGCATTTATGGTAGAAGAATATCCAGACTATGATGTATATGTCAGGTCAAGGTGGGATACTTATACGTGGCCTGAAGCTAACTTTGATCCTTTCGTTTGGTGTGCACACAATGATAAGAATGCAATAGGATTTGGTACGCCCAGTCAAAACATATCTGTAATAAGAGAAGAACGCGATAATCCTTATACACAATACTTTTTGTTTGACCAGTTGATCATACATTCTAATGAAGCATTTGATCCTGAATACGTATATAAATTACATAGAGAAAAGAGATTAATTGCTGCTGAATGGGGTTGGTGGCAGGTAATGTCAAAAGGCAACCATCGCTGCATGCATGGTTGGGCTAACCCTATAAGTCATGTGTTTAGATGAAAAATTTAATTATACAATATTATGATAAGACTCTACCAAAGTGGGGACAGATAAGTCGTAAAATGTTTGAGCAGTACGCTGCTAAACACGGTGCTGAATATGAGTATTACGATAAACTAGAGTTTTGTCCAGAAGTTCCTTACTTTGAAAATTTAAATCTGGTTTACAATGATCGCTTTTTGTGTTATAATAATATATTATATGTTGATGTAGATGTAATACCAGAAAACATGGAAGAAAACATATTCGAAGAAGCAGACTTTATTGAAGATATTGGTATGGTACCAGAGTGTAAGCCTAACGGTATGAACGCCGATCCTTTTCACTTGTTACCAAATGTGGAGTATCAATATAGAAAAGCGTGTTTTAAGTTTGGTTGTCCGGTGCGTATGGCAACACGTGGGCCGGCACCATATCTCATACTAAATAGTGGTGTAATGCTATGGACGAAACAAGGAAGAGCAAAAGCAAGAAAAAGATTCATGTACTGGAAAGATTGGTACGAAGGTGTAGAAATGTCACAGCTAAAATTAGATCAACCTTTTATTACATCGCAGGTTACTAAATGTTTGAAGTACGAAGAAATGGATCTTAAATGGAACGCTTATCCTGCATTCAGATTCCATGAAGGTATGATACCAAAGAACAGAAACTTTATTCACTACACGGGTGGAAAGAAAAAATTTATCGAGGAACTCTATGCTTAAAGAATTATTTGACAAGTTTAGTTGTGATAAAGCATCAAGGCACAGCTATCATGAAATATATGAACCACACTTCGAACCTTTGAAGGACGAAGAGATTAATATTCTAGAGATTGGAATATTTAAAGGTGCCTCCACTGCAGCATTTACTAAATACTTTTCTAAAGCTCACATCTATGGAATCGATATTTTCGAAAGAATAAACCCTGAAGAAGTACCAATCCTTAATCATAAGCGAGTGACGTGGATGAAAGGTGATTCTACTAAGAAACCTGAATACTGGCCTGACGTAGAGTTTGATATTATTATTGACGATGGTAGACATACTCCTTTTAGTAACCTAATGTCTTTTCGCTATGCTTTTCCTAGGTTGAAAAAAGATGGAATGTATTTTATTGAAGATGTATGGGCACTTGACAAAATGAGGTTCGAACATCAGTGGACCAAAGCTAGACCTAAAGACTTTAATATGGACATATACAATTCTTTCTTAAATGAAATTGCACCATACAAAGTTACACACTACGATAACACGGCTGACAACCAAGCTGAAAGTTATATTATCAAAGTGGAGAATAAAGATGAAGATTAATGTAGGCTGTGGCTGGGAATGCCGTGATGGTTGGCTCAATGTAGATAATACACAGAAACACCAGCGAGTAAACTATCCAATCACGTTTATGGATGCTACTGTTACATGGCCATATGAAGATGACAAATTCGAGGCCATGTTAAGTGAACACATGATTGAACACTTACCTGAAGAGAAAGGTTTGTTTGCACTAAAAGAAGCATACCGCACATTAAAACCAGGTGGCGTGGCACGTATCACCTGTCCTAATCGTGACTTCTTTACTACACTTACTGATAACAACCACCCATTCGTTGTAAACTACTGCCGTATAATTATGAACAATACGATACCAAGTGCAGCACGTGTAGTCAGCAGGACACTCAATGAACAAGGCCATGTATGGGTACCTACACCATTGATGCTCTGCAGACAGATGCAAAAGGCAGGTTTCAAAGATGTTAAAAAAGTAACTTACGGTAGAAGCGAACATGAAGTTTTCGACGGCATTGAAGAGTTCAATGGCATACGTGAATATGAAACATTGTGCGTTGAAGGAACAAAATGAAAGCTTATGCTATCACAGTAAAAGGTAATGCCATATCTGAAAGAGGTACGAAAGGTCTAGTGCACTCATCAAAAGCTATGGGTAATACTTTTAACGTAGAAGTGTTTGACGCTGTAACTGCAAGTCAAGCAAAGATGGTATTGAGTGGCAATGGACTAAAATGGAAGTATCCATGGGAAGGAAAGGAAACTTGTTTAAAGTCTGGCTTAATTAAATCAGCATATCCAACTGTGAATAAAAATAATCGTATTGCCTGTGCTATGAGTCACTGGATACTATGGCACGAATGTGTAAAAACAAATGATCCAATACTCATTATGGAACACGATGCTATGTTTACACAAAAACTGGATTATGAATATATCGTTGAAAGTAAATTTGATATTATAGGAATTAACAGCCCTGCCTCTGCAACACGCCGTGCACATGTGTTTCACGATATAGTTCACAAGGCTGATAAAGATATTATACCTGTGCCGGACGTCGATGAATTTAATGTACCACAAGGGTTGGCTGGAAACTCGGCATATATAATTAAGCCGGCCGGAGCTAAAAACGTTCTACAGGCATCTCGTGACTATGGTGTCTGGCCTAATGATGCACTAATGTGTAAACAGCTAATACCTAACATGGGTGTAACAAAGAAATACTATACGCAGGTACAAGGTTTACCTTCAACTACGAGTAAATAATGCAAGCTTTTGTAATTACAATTATGAAAAATCCCAGGTCTGTGAAGTCTTCTCAAAAGACTATTACTACAGCATACAAACACGGGTTGAAAGTAAAACAGTTCGAGGCTATTACACCTCGTGACAGGCCTGCGGAGATGATGAAAGAGTACGGTATTGCACATCGTAATTTTAAAGAAGAGTTTTCAAGATTAGCAAATTGCCAAGCTGCATTTATGTCACACTACAAACTTTGGGAATGGTGTATGCAAACGAATGAAACCACAGTGATATTCGAACATGATGCAATATTGATTGGTCCACTTCCAAAACACTTTGAATTTGATAAAGTAATTACATTTTCAAAACCATCGTATGGTAAGTATGAAACACCCACAGAACTTGGTGTACAGAAGCTTGTGCAAAAGCCATACTTTGGTGGTGCACATGGATACGCTGTAACTCCTACCGGTGCACAAGCTCTAATTGAAAAGGCAACTGCTCACGCAATGCCAACAGATGTATATCTTAATTTACAACATTTTCCATGGTTACAAGAATATTATCCGTGGGTATGTTTAGCTGCAGATCAATATACTACAATTCAAAAAACAAATGGATGTTTGGCTAAACATAATTTTGCTAGAGGAGACTATGATATAATCAATGCCGAAGTTACTTGATAAATGTATTGTTACAGGTTGTGACGAAAAAACAGAATGGCAACTCCCTTGGTTCCTTGAAAACTATTACAGTTGGAATACCATACCACTTATCGTTGCTGATTTTGGAATGACCCAGCAAATGAAAGATTACACTAGAACTACACCCATCAAAGGTTTACTAGAAAAAAATGCAACTCTAGATTTTAATAAAGGTTGGTTTTTTAAACCTATCACTATGTATAGCACACCAGCAAAAGAGGCTTTTTGGATTGATACGGACTGTGAAATACTAGGCAACCTTGAATTTATGTTTCGATATATAAAACCTAATAAATTGTGTATGGCAATCGACCGCCCTTGGCTAAAAAGACGTAAAGAAGAATGGTATAACTCAGGCGTTGTAGGTTGGCGTGGTAAACCTGATATTCTACGTATGTGGGCTGAGCAGACAAAAGCAAGGCCAAACGTAGGAGATCAAGAAGTATTGCATGAGATGTTAAATCCTATCACAAGGATGACATATATAACAGAACTACCTAATGAATATAATTGGCTAAGGCTGCAGATAGAACACGATAACGAAGATAGTTCAAAGAAAAAGATTATGCATTGGACTGGCGAAAAAGGCAATGACCGTATCCGCGGTAAGATGAAAATAAAGGAGGCTATGCGTGCCTAGAACTGTACATGTAATTGGTAATGGTGATGGTGCAGTATTATATCATGAAGCTCCACGTAAAGGATTGAAACTTACGTGTAACTTACCGCCATTTCCTGTTGAGGGTGTATATTCAACCTGCATGGTTGATTTTAAAATGATGAGAACTATTAATGATGGAATTATAGATGTGCCAGGTGACTGGATCTTAGGTGCACGTCCTAAGAAATATATGGAAAGCAATCCTAATTTTCATATGAAGCATGCTCATCAGATCAAGATGTTCTATACGGAGTTACCAAAGTATGCTGCAAACTACACTGATTTCAATTGTGGTCATATGGCTGTTTACTTTGCTGCCGAACATCTTAAAGCGGACACTATACATATGTATGGCTTTGATTCTATTTTTGATTTTAATTTAAGATCTTGCACAGATCATTACATATCATCAGATCGCGGCGGTATGAATAACAATCGTCTAACAAATAACTGGCGTCCTCTATGGAATAACATTTTCAAAGACTTTGATGGTGGTGGCAATCACCAGCGTGTTGAATTTGTAATGCACCACATGCATGATGCACTTAAGTTTAATATTCCAAACAACGTTATTATAGAAACATACGGAAAGCGTGGTGAGATACTACCACCACAAAATAAAAAGAAGGGTGAATGGACTCCTCCTGCAGATGGTATAATGTAATTTTTTAGTTTACATTGATTAAAAACTGTGGTATAATATATCTACAATGGAGGAGCAAGTGATTTTTGTAGAAGGTGGTAGCCGAAGACAAAGAGAAGTTACGTATGATATCGCATCATTTGCTTGGATGAAACTGATGCCTCGTATACGAAAGTGTACTGTAAATATAAAGTTAAGAAAACTTAAAGCGTATCATGGCACGTGTTTAGATGTAGGTGATAGAGAGTTTGATATTGAAGTAGAAAAAAGATTAAGTCTAGGCGATGACTTTATTACTACGATCTTCCATGAAATGACACACGTAAAGCAATTAGTATACAAAGAGTTTTTTACTGAATGCAATTTCTATGAAAGTCGAGAAGAATATTTAAATTTACCTTGGGAAGTTGAAGCATATGCTAAACAGGAGGAGTTGTTAGAGCAATGGAAGTTACAGAAGTAGATATTTTGAAGAACAATATCAAAGAATTACAACGTCAGTTACAAGAATCTTATGTCAGAATCAAAGAGCTAAGAGAGGAGCTAGATAATGAAAAAGATAAATTTAATCGCAACAATGATAATGATGTTGTCGGTTACTACCCCGGCCACAGCTAGTACACAGAAGATATGTTTAAACGAATTAGTTTGTATCAACATAGTAGAAGATCCACAGACTAAAGAGTTTCTTAGTATGTTTAGTATGTTTTGCGACATGGATAAGAAGATGAATAGACATCCGGATGATTTACCTTTATCGCAAAAAAATGCAAATAAAATGAAAAAAACGGTTTACTTTTGCCAGAAAATGTAGTATAATAGATCTATCAAATGGAAAAAGAGGAGCTAAAAATGTATAAGTTAGAAAAAGGTTTGGTAGATCTCATCAACGCCCAGCGTGCTGAAGCTGAAGAGTTCAGCAAGCAGCCTGGGTGCTTCATGGGCATGATGCCTAAGGCCACAGATCTTGTGTACTGGGAGTCTCGTGTTCCTTCAGGTACTCTCAAAGAGTACGAGCGTATCGAGCTCGAGGAGACTGCTTACTACATGGCAGCCGACGCCATGAGTAAGGGATATGCTCGGTCTCTTGATTTGACCAACATGTCTGATGCTGACCTGCATCAGTTGTGTGATGCAATGAGAGACTTGATGAAGGCAGATGAGGAGGCTGCATAATGGTACGAACAACTGAAATATATAATGATGAAGGAGAACTTAGTTATTTTACTACTCACCCTTTTGATGAATACAATGGTGATGGTGTAAGTTTAACAGATAGGTTTGCAGAACTCAGAGAGGAATACCAGAATGCTGGTAAAAATATTTTAGATATGCATACCTACAATAATAGTGGTTTCAATCATGTCACTCAACAACAAGAAAAAGAACGGGAGTTTGGTATCGAAGTCGAGTGGATATGGTAAACAGTTTAGCAAGGAGGCTCCTGTCTCGCTCCTCTCTCAGTAGATGCCTCTTTGCTAATCCTATAGTCGAGCGACATAACGCGGTTAAGCCAGTAAACGACTTTAAAATTAAGACGCTGGTGGGAAATTATAGAGCGCCCTCACTAGAAAGACTCACTATAAATAAATGGAGAACCGCATCCTGCATTTATAAGCAGGCTCTGCTTTATTAGGGAGAGGTTCCGGGCCTCTCCCGTTTAGGTTTAAAATGATTTGGCACGTACTATTAACAGTTTGTATAGAATACACATGTATAACACAAGATGTAGCACATGTTCAAACAAAAGAAGAGTGCCATGCAATTGTAAGAAGATTAGTTGCTATACCACCTGATGGCGATTGGGATAGTGTAACGTATCAATGTAAACCACTAGGATCAGAATCAACATGATTAAATGGTATGACCACATTATGATTTCTATCTTTGCTTGGATTATATCACAAGGTATTCTTTACAATTTGCTATGGGCATTTGTTGGTTGGTTCGTATTTGTTCAATACATGTATCAGAGGAGAGATGGAAATGTCTGACGACGATTTCTTTGATTTTGGTTTTACTGCAGTGGATGAGTCTGAACTCAAAGCTGTGCAAGAAGCTTCTAAAAAAGCAGAAACAGTTGCTACCACTGCGACAGTAACACAGGAAAAATTAGATAGGTTGTACAATTCGATTGTACCGCTACTTAATAATCTCAAGAAAAATCCAGAAAAAGAATATATTCTTTGGCCCAACAGGGTTGAAAAGGTAGAGGAGTTT
>CEOI01010644.1_pt1 | contig 21055 bp, 38 predicted proteins | sample 530351 | NCBI WGS metagenome assembly CEOI01 (sample SAMEA2619962, study PRJEB7988) | marine metagenome | biome: marine biome (ENVO:00000447); feature: deep chlorophyll maximum layer (ENVO:xxxxxxxx); material: "saline water (ENVO:00002010), including plankton (ENVO:xxxxxxxx)" | depth 17 m | reverse complement strand
AAAAAACTTTAAACAATAACAATAGGAGTTAATAATGGCAAAAAAAGAAAAAGAAATGCCTAAAGAAACTGAAATAAAATTATTTGATAAGACTTATAAAGAGTCTGAATTAAATGATGAGCAAAAGGTTATGATTAATCATATTGCTGACTTAGACAGAAAGATTGGTTCTAGTGAATTTAATCTTCAACAACTAAGGTTTGGTAAGCAAGCATTTGTAGATGCCTTAAAAGCAAGCTTGGAGAAAAATGAAGAAGAAGAAGAAAAAAAATAACTGGGTTACAACAACATCTTACAACATCCCTATAAAGTTCGTCTTTGTAGGGATATTGTTAATATCCTGTATTGGATGTGATGGTGGTTGGTCTGTTGCTGGCTGGGAGGTGAAGTGAATGAAAAACCTCAAACCGCTAGGTCTTACAGGACTAATGTTATTGATGACAATGCTGTTATTAGCATCAACCTTAAATGGATGGCTCAAATTATTGTATTGTGTTCTGGTCTTGTATGGGGTTACTACCGCATTGAAACAAGAATTGCAAAGCTTGAAGAAGAAATGCTGGAGGCTAATAATGAAATTCGGAGCCTCCTTGCTAAACATGAGTTGGAAGAATCTGCACAACTAGAAGAATTGGAAAGTAAATTAAAGTTCTATGAAAAAGAACTTAACATCAACCCTCTATCTTGGAGGAAAAGGAAAAAGAAATAATGGATTTTATGGCTATATACGGGGAAGCAGGGATGATTGGCGTAGTCGGAGCAATGTTTGTATATCTAGTTATTTCTTTATCGAATAAGTCTGCAAAACAGCAGGAGCAGTTAGAAAATTTAAAAGTAGAAAACAAAGGTCAGTCTGAAACTTTAGAGAATATGGAAGGAATGATTATTAAATTAATTAATAGATGGAATCAGTCTGATGATAAATTAGATCGTAAGTTTGATGCATTATCAAAAGATGTAAATTCAGTAGATAATCAGGTATCAGAAGTGAAAGGTAGTTTAAGTAGAATTAATGGGAGACATTAATGGATAGTTTAAAAGTAAGTGGTATTAGCACAAGCTTAGGTATAGTCTACTATACAGATATTATTTCAGGGATATTAATGTGCTGTATGTTTGCAGTTAATATTTACTATTTATATTTAAAAACAAAAAAAATAAAGGAGCAGTAATGTTAGCTAAAATGATTGCAGATGAGATGTTCTCAGAAGATGCAAAGAATGAGTTGATTGATGAAATTAACAAGTCAATTGATATTCCTATTATTTCAGAAAAAACAGAAAAGGCTATACTTGAAGCATTGTGGAAAGTAATTAAAGCTGTATTCTATAAAAAGTTGGGGTTGTAAAAGATGAATATAATAATAACCTTACTCACTACCTCATGTTTGCATGGAACAATCCCAGACATGGTTCAGTATCCTGAAAGATACCCTGATATTTCTTATGCTTTAAATGCAGATGTAAAGAAGAAAAAGAAGAAAGGTAAAAAGATCGGAGGATCAAAAGGTAAAAAATCTAAGAAAGGTTTCTTCTCTAAAATCTTTGGTAGCAAGTAATGCCTAAAAGAAGACTGACAATTAAGGATTGGTCTGGTGGGATGAATAATCGTAAAGATCCTAGAGATATACCTGAGAATGAATATTCTTATATACAGGATATGTCTATTGATTCTTTAGGTAAAATAAAAACTGTAGGTGGTTTGTACGATAACAAAGAAGGGTCTGATGGTACTACAGATTTATCAGAGTATATTGTCAATAGAACGGCTAATATCATAGGATCTGGTGGATATGGATTCTTTTACTTTGAGTCTGATCACAGTGGTTCTTCTGAACAAACAATTACAGAAACAAAAAGTGGAACTGCTTTAGCTATTGGGACTGGAAATGGTAATATTAGTTTTCACAGAGTTTCTAGTAGTGATGATACTCCAGCAGATATTCCAGACTTGCCAAGTTAATGTCAACTCCTTCCAATAATTATATGAAACTTGTCGGTGGTACTGACAATAGTAATAGTACTATTTACACTGCTGATGATTCTGCGGTTCAAAACTTAATAAAAGTTGGAGATACTATTAAGGTTTCAGGAACCGCTAATAACAATGGTGTCTATACGGTTACTGAAATTACAACAGACGGAACTGCTTTAGGTAGTACTGGCGATGTTTACTATTCTTTAAAGGGACAAATATTAACTGATGAAACGTCTGCTGGCAGTACAGATCCTGTTATAGAAGTTATTAGAGCACCCGGAGATAAGTTGTGTGCATTAGGGGATGTTGATTCTAGTAGCGATAATGCTATTGATGTTTGGTCAAATAATGCAACCACTGATTACGATGGAACAAGTCCCTCTAGTGCAGATGGATGGATTAAGAACGCAATAAACCCTACTTTAGATGGTGATAATGCACAATATATATATCATTTTGTAGATGAATCTTTAAGGGTATGTAATATTAATGAGCAAAATACAAGCTTTATAAAGTGGTTTGGATATATACAAAGGACTCAGTTTGCTAGTACAAACGGATTAGTTTTTGCTGGGTGGCAAGAAAACCCAAACACCTTAGCTCCTCCTAAACTTGCTACTTCTTTTACTTACGCTTATGTAAACTCCCCTGATGTCAATGGATCAAGTAATACAACACTTAATTCCAATGAACATACAAATACAGAAGCAACTAATTTTTTTAGTGAAAATAGAGGTGTTTCTAGGGCCAAGAAAAATAGCACAAGTGAGTTAAGATTTAGAGCTGATACTGGTGAATTAGCCAATATGCTACCAGCAGCTAAAAAAACATTCTTTGCTGGAGCGTTAAATACTAATGATAGTTCATTTCAATTTGCTGGTAATAATGGAGATGGCGGCACAACCTTATTAGATAGTGATGGATTTGTTGCTGTAAACAATGTCACCTTTGAAATAAGTGCTGGCATAGGAATTATTTCAAATGATGCAACTAATCAAGGAACTGTTTCTTTAAGATTAGTCACGGTTGCTGATGCTTCTTACCAAATAAGTTTTGACCTTTTAAGCTCAAGCAATTCCGGTGTTCAGGCATCCTTGGGTTCAGATGCTACAACATTAAACACTAACAACCAAACAGGTCTTATAGCATCTAGTGGAATTGATAACGTAGCACTGTTAACACCTTATACAGCGACATCCACAACTAGCTACCTTATTATTAGAGTAAACGAAACCGCAAATACTAAACACGCAGACATAGACAACTTAACTGTTAGACGTATAGATCAATTATCTTTTGAGGATACAGGTTCTAATGAAATATTAGATCAGGCAAGTAATGGTGAGATTATTACAATAGGAACTGCATTGGGTACCTTTCCTACAGAAGTGTTATTTTGTACGAAAGAATCAAGCGGTGATGCTGGGCCAATAACCTATCAAAGATCTTATGGAGGTGCTTTAGCTGGTACGGCTCCAGATATTTACAAACAAGATGACACTCCAATCCTTGAAAGAGGTTTGGGGTTTAATATTGGAGTAACTGATGGAACTGCTGATGGTGACTGGGAAGCGGGAACTTATGAGTTTTATCAAAGTTTTGTTTATGAAAACAATCAAGAGTCTTTACCGCTCCAAATGGGAGATGGAGACGATGGAACAAATTTAGAAGCAGGCACACACACAGCGGCAGGCGGCAAATCTTTAAGGGTGTCTGTTTACGCTGATGTTGCTTACAATGCTAGGCTGTATGGTGCAAGAATTTATACAAGGCTAGCCAATACAGATAATGATTTAATTTTATTAGCTGATATAGATATTGTTAAGGGTGTTAAAATGACTTTTGACGGCGATCATGTGGGCTGGACTTATCAAGATGGTAGGGGGTATTATGTTATAGCAGATGCTGCTGGAAATGCAACTTCACCTAATTTAGACACTTATGATACTATCAATGGGTATAGTCCTGATGTACACTTTAATGCTTTTGGTGGTAGAAATGAAATATATAAAGCTTCTGTAATTGCAAACAGAAGAACATTTATTGCAAACGTAAAATTAAAAGGTAAAAATATAGAGCTTCAAAAACATGGTGATAGATTGATGTATAGTGAGATCAACAAGTTTGATACCTTTTTAGAACATAACTTTATTGACGTTTCTAAAGGAGATTATGGTGAGTATACTGCTCTAGAATCTTACGCTGATAGACTTTTAGCCTTTAAAAATAATTTAGTTCATGTTATTAATATTGCAAGTCCAAGTCCTGCTGGTTGGTATTTAGAAGATACTGTAAAATATGCAGGAGTAAATTTTTCATTTAGTGTTGCAAAAACAAGATATGGCGTTGCTTGGGTTTCTGATGACGGTTGTTATATTTACGATGGTAGGAGGACTACCAATCTAATTGAAAATAAAATAGCTGTTAGTAAAGCATCTTACACATCAACAAATGTTGACTGGCAATCTTGGTACAGAGGTAGTGGTAATGTCAAAGATGTGATGTTAGGATATGATGCGATTAGTAATTCCTTGGTTATGGTTAGAAGCCCAAACGATGCTACCACTAATTCTAATCAAGGATGGATATATGATTTTGATAGTAATGGTTGGATATTTCATACCAACATATTTGATGAAAATGAAACATATACAAACTTTGTAACAGACTGGAATAACAATCTTGTTTTAGGTTTACAAAATAGTAACGATGTTGATTTTAAAAAGTTTTTACCAATTAGTAAATCATTGTCTGGACAAGAGTTTGTGACAAAAGATATTGACTTTGGTGAGCCGGGATTGATTAAGAAAGTCTATGCAGTTTATGTGACTTATAAATCTGATGATGCTGAGACCACACCTTTTAAATACGCTATTGATGGCAAACAAGATTTTTCAGGTAGTGGTGGTGGTACATTTACAGGAAATTTAGTAAATACATCAGGGCAATGGGATGTTGTTAAGCTAGTGCCAGCTACAAATCCATTACCATGTCAAAGTATTCAAATAAAGTTTGATGTTGGTAGTGCTGGAGTTTTCGAGTTTAATGATCTCAGCATAGAGTATAGAATCATTAGAAATAAAAGAGTTAGTTAATGCCATTAACTGAAAGAGATATTCGTAAAGTTATTAATACTAAACAAAGCACTGTTGAATTTGACGGTATTCCTTCTCCTTCTAGTATGATAGAGGGACAAGTTGCTTTGCACAAAAAAAGCAATACACTGTTAGCCTTGTATCGTAAAAAGTTTGGCAAACTATGGAAGACTTACCTATCTACAAATGGTGATCAGATTATTGATAGAAACTTAGATGTAGTTGGTAGAGCTAAATCAAGAGTCACTGCTAAAGATTTAATTTTTGAGCAAGGCTCTGAGTTGCAAATTTCATCAGGAGCAATATCCGTTAATAAATCTTTTCATAAAGTTGCAGTGGAAGGTGGATCATCAGATGCTTTAGATAATATTAATGGTGGCGTAACAGGACAAATATTAATATTGAAAGCAGCGGATGATAGCAGAACAGTAGTAGTTAGAGATAACAGTACTTCTTCTGGAAATATTTATGTATCAGGAGGTAGTGATTTTCCTTTAGATACAGATGATGACATTATTGTCTTATTTAAAGATCTTGACAAGTGGTATGGTATTCTTACAGTAAGCTTGTAAAATGAAATTAAACTATTTATTATTACACAAAACTTTATTAAATTCAATGGAATTACACCATGCATAAGAAATCCAACACTTATTCTAGTTCAGCCCCTCTAAAATCAGGCCCTAATATGACAGGGTATTATATGGGTGAATCACCCAATTTAATGACTATGATGCAGCAGGGTGGACAAACATCTAGAGGAGCTGCGATACTAGCAAGGTCTAGACAGGCAAGAGCTGATCAGGATAGGTTAGAAGAGATTCAAAAAGAAGAAGCTAAAAGACAGGGTCGTGGTAGTTTATTTGGCAAAGGTTTAGGTTTACTAGGTGGTTTAGCAGGAGCGGTTATTGGTGGCCCTGCAGGAGCTGCTATTGGAACTAGTTTAGGGAAAGGTTTTGGAGAAAGATTAGGAGCTGGTCGTGCTAGAGATTACGATACTTCTGGGACTGTATTTGGACAACAAGCATTTAGAGATGTTGATGAAGCGAGTGATGAGTTTAATGAAGGTATTTTAGGAAGAGCTGGTATGGCTGGTCTGCAAGCTGGCTTAACAGCAGGGTTAACTCCCGGTGGTGGTATATACGGTACATACAACCCTTTGACTGGGTCAGGTAGACAGGGGATAAGTAGCTTAGTATCTGGTACAGGTATTACTGGATTCTCAGGAGATCAAGGGCTTTTTAGATTTGCTAGTCCTAATTTTACTGAGGTAGCTACAGATAAATTTGGAACTGAAGTTCTTCCCGGTATGGCAGTTGATGAGTATGGATATGTTAATCCATTAAGAGAAGTACAGGACGGTGGTCTTATTGAATATCAATATGGCGGTGGTGTTAGCGATATTCAAGGAATACTTAGAGATGCTGGGGTCACAGCCACACCAGAGCAATTAGCCTTGTTTGAACAGTTTGATCCTACTCAATTAAATCAACTAGCTCAGGGTATGCAACAAAGTTTAATGCAAGGAACTCAACAAACTGGGGAGGCAATGTCTCAAGCTGGTTTTGCAGGGTCTGGGGCTATTCAGCAATCCCTAGCTCAACAAAGAAAAATAGCTCAAGATCAATTTGCACAAGCTCAAGAAAGTGCTCAAAGAGATTTTGAATCACAAACCTTAGCAGACCTTGCTATGTTTGAAGATCAAGGTGCGGAGTTTAGAAATGTGTACACTGCTCCCGCAGATACAGTAACAAGTTTACCAACGACTAATCAAGGGACTGTAGTTTATAATGGAGAAGAATATGAATGGGATCCTCAGCAGAACACGTATAGAAATGTTTCGGCTACGATGGCTGGTTATGATGATTATTATGATGATCTGTATGGTTAATAGGATTATAAATGCCCGGACACACTAAAACAATATACAGTAGAAGACAGCGTATGGCTCCCGGTCAATACGAAACGCCCCTTGCCGACTTTTTAGATCGTTTACCAGATTATATAAATCAGTTTCAACAAAATCAATTAGCGATTGGCAGACAGCAACTAGCAGATAAAAAATATGAAGAGGATCGTGCTTACAGACAAAGGGCAGAGCAGAGATCAATTGACCAGCAGAACATTGAAAATTTAAAATATGTATCAGAGCAAAAACGTCAGAGAGCTAGAGAAAAAGCGGCTGAATACAATAGGCTTCAAGATATAGAAAGGGAAGAAAATAATAAGCTTTTTCAATTTGGTATTTCTGCTGCTAATAAAGGTAACTATAAAATGTCATCAGATTTTCTTAAAGCGGCTGGTAAAGAGGATATGGCCGCTTCAATGCTTCAAATGGGTAAAAGTGAAGAGGGAATGGATTCTGATTTAGGTGAAGTAAGAAATGCTTATTATAATGAAAGTACATCTCCTTATAAGGTAGAAGATATGATTAATGCTTATCGTGATAAATATGGAGATAAGATTAAGATTGGTGATCGTAGAGATAATACTTTAACAAATTTAATGAAATTAAATTTAGATAAAGTTATAAAATACAATAAAGGTTTTTTACCTTTAAGTGAGTGGCCTACTTCTGGCCCAGATGGTCAAAGAGATCTTGATGAGTATAATCGAATTAAAGAGTCAATAGACGAAGACACTAAGCAATTAGCATCAGCTACTGGCCCAGTATTAAGAACAGGGATGGACGTAAAAAGTTTTGTAAAGGGTATTGATGATAAAAAGAATGAGTTAAAAATACTTGAAAGTAAGTATGCTACAGAAACCAGAGATCAATATAATGAGAAAAAGGCTGAGAGACAAAAACTTAGTGATGCTGCTGCAAGAGGAATTACACTGCCTAATCTAGGGTTTGGTCAAAAAACTCTAGAGTTCACCCCTTCTTCTGAGGAAAGTTTAGCTGACATAGACTTAGAAAATCGAACAGATGAAATGCTTCAAAACTTAACATCTGATCCTGATGAAAGTGATCAGGGAGGAACTGTGCTTCCTAGGATTATACCTCAAGCACAAGCTGGACAGGGAAATATTAATACAGAGCCAGCTAGAGACGATACACTAAATATAGAAAAAATTAGCACAGCTCCAGTAGGAAATTTTGATGTGAAGGATATTACTTTAGAGACAGGTAGAAAAAGTAATCCTAGAGTTGCACAAAGGTATGCTGGTGACATTCAAAAGTTAAACAATTTAATGTTAAGGCTTGATACCGCAGATAAAACTGCGAATCCTGATTTTACAAAAGGTAGATTAAATAAAAGCATTAAGTCTATAGCAGAAAAGATTAAAAAAGAATATGGTGATTTTATTGACCCTAATACTGGTGAATTTATAGATAAGAGTTTTAGCAGTGATTTCTTTTCTGTTTTAAGTAGGAGTACAAACTTATCAGATAGTAGATTAAAACAATTATTTAAAAGTTTATCTACAGCAAAGCCAGTACAACAAGCAATATAAAATATGCCAACCAATCCAGATTCATATAGATCCTATACGGATGCTTTAGATTTAGCATATAAAAATTACGATACAGTTAATTCAAATACATTAAATAGACTACATGAAGCTTCTGATTATGTAGAAGAAAATTTAAGTCCAAAAAATAATGAGTATAGTTATACTGATTATTTACTTGAAAGAAATGTAGAACTTGAGAAAGTTAGAAAGTCATCTGAAGATGAAACTTTGTATGGTTTTATTCCGGGCAAATGGCTACCAAACTGGGTAAAAGATGGATATAATAGAAGTATTACTGGGCTTACAGAACAAGTCGTATCTGGAAATAAAAGGTTTGACTTAGGTAATTATAAACCTGAAACCTTAGAGGATATAGGTGCTACAATTATATCTTTTATACAACCCTTAGACTTTGCTACAATGGCAGCAGGAGGTGGTGTAGGTGGGTTCGCTGCTAAACAAGCATTAAAAGCGGGTGCGAAAGAAGCATTAAAAAAAGGTTTATCTAAAACAGCTACTAATAAAATAGTGGCCAATAAGTTAGATGATCTTGCTGTAAAACAAATATTGGGCAATGCTCCTAATAAAGCTATACAAATAATGACTGGCAATGGAGTAGCCCCTACTGTAGCAAAAAAAGCTGTTGAGCAAGCAGCTCCTAGAGTAGTACACAAGGTCTTGATTGAGGGAGCTACCGGAGCAACAGGCCTTGGTTTTTATCAGGGGTTAGCAACTGGTGCAATGACTAAAATAGAAACAGGTGATTTTGATGAAGTCATGGCTCTAAAAGAAGGTGTTAAGGGGACTGCTTTAGGTGCGGCTACTGCCGGCACTGGCCCAATTATCAGGTCTGCTTTAAAAAATTTAAATCCTGCAACTCAAACACTTGCTGTTAAAGCAGTAGAGACTGCATCTTTTGGTACACTTGCTCCTGTGTTAAGCGGTGAGGATATTAATGTAGAGGGTTATATTCATGCAGCAGGAGTTATAGGTGGGTTAACAGCACAAAAAGCAGCGTTAAAATACGCTAAGAAAGGTATTGACTCTATAAAAGCAAAGCAGTATGAAAATGCTATGGATGCTGAAACAACAGCTAGATATATTATGGAGGGTACTAATAAAGAATTTCATCAAAAGAGCGGAAGAAATATAATAGAGTCTAAAGAGGTTTTTACTGATAGATATGGAACTGAATTTGATAGGATTTCTATAAATGAAAAAAAACAAACTGTAAAGTTAAGAAATAAAGAAACAAGAAAAACAGACGAGTTAAATTATGATCAATTTGATCAATTACTTTTTAGAAGAAAAAGTAAAGCGAAGACAGAAAAAGGTTTGGCTATAAGTAGAAACAATCAAATTAACAACATAAGAAAAGAACTTAATATAGATCAAAAAAGATTTAATGAATATATTGATTCATCAAGATTGCAAACCCCTTCTGCAAATGTTAAAAACAAATATTCATTAAACTCTCTTAATGGAGTTGAAAGGCTAAAACTTTTAAATGAAATGAGGCATGAAAAAAGAGTTGTTGACTTTAGTACTCAACTAGAAAAAGCAGGGTGGGAAGGAAGTTTATTACCTAAAAAAAGATTTTTAGATCAAGTGTTTCCAAACTTACCAAAATTTTGGAGACAAACTAAAAATAGAGCTACGACTCAATTAGAGCAATTATCTTTTCAGGACTTTGACCGTTTTAATGCAAGAGAGTTGACATTAACTGGAGATTTTATTCAACAATTTAGAAGTGCCGGTGTTTTTAAAGGAGGTATTTTTAAAACAAAAAAGTTATTAGATTATAATAAATCTTTAGCAGATAAATTAGAAGATCCAAGATACGCTTCCATAAAAAATAAAGACTTACCTGACTTTAAAAAAGTTCAAGAGATTAGAAAGGTGATGAATTACATATGGGATTTATCTCAAAAAGCTGGAGGAATTGACCTTGGGCCTAGAGAGCAATATTATTTTCCACACATGATAAAACCAGAGTTTCTTGCTATATTTAGTAAAGACATAGCAAAAGTTTCAAAAAATAATGGTGATCTAACTTATAATATAAATTTACCTAATAATAAAGACTTTCAAAAACTTATAAACATTTTTATAGAAACAAATCAATTTGATCCTGCTACTGTAAAAACTTTACAAAAGTTAGCAAAGGTTGACCCAAAAGTAACACCAAGAACTCCAGCAGAAATTGCAAAGAACAATAAAAAAATGGCAAGAGCCTTTTATGATCTTAGTCAAAATATAACTTCTCAATATAATAACACTGCTAAAAATTTAGAGTTTGCAAGAAAAGGTGTTGAAATACCAAAAGAATTTATGGAAAGAGATACTAGATTAGTTTTAACTAGATACGCTAAACAAGCTGCAAATAGGATAGCTTATACTGAAACTCTTGGTGCAAATGGAGAACGAATTACAAGTCGTATTAATGCTTTACATACATCAGCTAAAGATGCATTCAAAGCTAATGATTTAAAATTGTCAACTCAATTAAATAATTCTAGCAAACTTTTAAAGCAATTATTTTCTGCAGCAACCAACGATATAGAAACTAATCCAAGCTATAATTGGAAATCTTCAGCGGCAAAAAAGTTTTGGGGTGATATTGTTGATTTTCAGATTGGTACAAAGATAGGTTTAGGTTTTGCTACTATACCCAATATAACACAAACTTTTATTTCAACTGCAATTAGAACTGGGTATAAGCCTTTAGCTCAAGCAACTTATAATCTTTCTCTGAATCCTGTTGTAGATGCTAAGACAGGGTTAAGATATAGAGATGCAATAAGAAAATCAGGGGTATCTAATTTATCTGTGTTTCAAATGATTTCTAATTTAGAACCTTCTGATAGGTTTATGGGTAAGTTTGCAGACCTTTCTACGAGGGTTTCTCAGTTTCAAAGAATAAATGAGTTTAATCAATTAATATCTGCTGCTGCAGCTAGAGAGTGGATATTAGCTTTAAGAAAAACGGCTAATGGTAAAAGTGCATTACTAGATACAGGTATTAAGTTGCCTCAATTATTAGGTGGAGCCAGAATAAACAGAAGACAGTGGGCGATTAAAACTTTAAATGAATTAGGATTTGCTGATCATACAAAGACACCTAGTCAACGCCAACTTTACGAAGCTATGTATAGATTTTCTAGAGACAGTCAGTTACAAAGAAATGTATTAACAGAACCTTTGGTTTCTTTAGACCCCAGATGGCGACCTTTCTTTTTATTTAAAAAGTTTGGCTACAAACAATTTAATTGGATAAGAGAGCAATTGACCACTGAGGTTTCTCGTGGTAATCTATTTCCTATGTTAAGGTTGGGTTTAGCAGGGATGGCAGGAGGTGAATTTGTTGGGTACGCTAGAGATGCACTTGCTGAATGGATAGCCGGCAATGAAGTATATGATACCAATAGGTATATGTTTCCCTATTTATTAAAAGGAACGAAGTTATCATCAGTAGGTTCAGATCAGTTTGTAGAAATGTCTGAGTTTACAATAGACGATTATGTAGATAGATTTGCATCTGTTGGTGCTTTTGGTGTCATAGGAGATATTGTTGCTAATGAAAATAAAATAAGAGCTATAGAATTTGCTTTTAAACCAGCAATAGTTCAAGACTTTGATAAGATATGGAGTGCTATGACTCGAACCATAGAAGATACAAAGGACTATGGAATAGGGACTGCAAAAAGGATACCTAAATATATTGCTCCTGTATTAGGAACAGTGCCAAGGAGATTCTTGGAAAGGTTTGAGCCTATGGGCCAAAGAGCAGCTTATGTAAAAAGAATTAAGCAATTAAGATTAGGAGATATTAAAGATGCGATCATTGATGGCAACAGTGAGAAAGCTGTAAGATTAATCAATGATTACAACAGAACCTATGGATCAGAAAACCCTATAATGTATGATGATTATGATGCTGATTCAATTACAAACAGAATTATAAATAGAATAAAGAAAAGACAAGAAAATATAAGAAGGCCTAATCCTTAATATAACCATAAGCTTCATCTGCATATTCCTGAAACCCATTCTTTTTCCAGAAATCACCTAGCGTTCTAAAATATTTATCACCACTTAGTTTTTTAGTAAAAGACTTTGTAATAATACTAAGTATCTCCCTTCTCTGCTCTTCTGGTAAATAATCTTCCTCTGTATATATCTCTTTGTTTTTATCTTTACCATCAAGAGTCATCAAAGGATAGTAGCCATCGTGTAAAGTACATACCATATGATAATAATCATGCACTACTCTTGTATGATTACAATCTTCATCAGAACATTTATAATATATGTTTGGTTTCTCATTTCCAAAGTCATCTGGAAAATCATCCATTATATCCATTACTACTCCTAAATTTAATTTTAAGTAACTCTTCTTTCTTTTTCTTTGTGTAAGTACTCTTTTGTGACTTGCTCATCTTCAACCAACATTCAGGAAGTGACGAAACACGAGTATCAAAACTACCAGCGATCCCACAAAATTCTTTTTCCTTGTCATCATTTTTACTAATGATAGGATTGTAATATGATTTACCACAAAAACCACAGGCTTTATCTGTCTTGCTACAAATTTCAAACATCTACTGAAAAAAACCCCTTCTAATTTACCGTTTACAGCCATATTATTTATTTTTTGATATAAGTATCGCTTAAATATTTTATAAAGAATAACGGGCCCGTAGGCCCGTTATTTTACATGGAGTCATGTTTTGCTCTAAAAAGGACTCTCATCCTTTGATTTAGGCTCGTTTATTTGTCCTGACAAGTATCTGTTGCCATTTTTATCTTTGTTGATCCAAAGAGCAACATCTTTAGTGGAGCCATTGAACATACCGTTACCAGTATAATCAGGTTTTTTGTCTCCATCTTTCTTGTACTTATTTTTCCAGAGCTTGAAGCTCTGGTCTTTTACTTTAAAATCAGGCATTCTGATCTCCTTATTTTTGTGGGCTAAGATGAACTAACCAGCCAACGGTTTTGTTTGTCATCTCACATTCTTGTGTTATGTTTTTCATACCTAGCCCACGTTTTGTTTTCTCTTAAGATAGTTTCTAAGGTTCGCATTCTTCTGTATCCCGAACCAAACTGGCTTATCTTTTCTTCTTTAAGAAGTTTTTTGTAAATCCTAATGACTTCTCTAATGCTTAACTGTTTATCATTTGACGGCATCTTTAAACTCTTTCATAATTGATAGTAAGTTTATAAAAAATTCATAATCAAGAACAATGTAAGGTTTACCTCTGTCTTCCCTGATAACAACACCATCTTCACTTTTCTCTGGCTTAACCCACTTTGCTATGGAAGTTCTTCTTTTGCATCCATAGTAGCGACCCTCTATCTCAATATCTCCTTGTTCGTGTTGTGCTCCACCTCTATCACGATTGTATGCTTCAAGTCCAAAGTCTTTGGCCATCCTGACAGCTTGTCTTTGTAGTTCAGCACCTCTTTGTCTATTTCGTTTACCTCTTCTTACGTTTTTAGGATTCTTCATAAGGCAAGTTGCATTTTAGATTTTACATATTTAATTCTACATCTTGGACAATTCATGTAAAGTGATCTACTATCTGAGACATGATTGAAGTTACACTTCATACATTCATATTTGTAAATTACTTTATCTCTCATCCCTTCTCTGTAATATTTTCTATTCACTATCCGCAGTATCCTCCTTTGCCAACATTTGTTTATAAATAACTTTACAATCTTTTAAAATCTTTTGATACCCCTCATAATTATCTGGAGTCATCTCATTCGTAAAACGATTAATAAAATAATCTAAAGCATTGATACATTTTAGTAGTTCTTTGGTATTCATTTTTATTGTTGCGGTGCATATGGCTTTTGTCATATCAATTCATTCCCATGTTTTACAGGTAGGAATGCATTCTTTCTTACCACACTCCCACCATTTATTGTTCTTTGTGTTCTTGTTTCTTTTACGTCATAATCAAATAAAAAGTTCCCATATTTATCTGTGATCTTCCAATACATGATAATGTCGTCTTTAATTAAATATAAAAACCCTACAAACGGGGCCCTTAACATAGTGGATATTCTTTTACCATCCATTAGTTTTTCGTAGGTAATTAACCAAGATCCAAATTCTCTTAGTTCCATTAGGCTAAGGTTTCTACATTTAGATTCAAACACACCAGACACCTGATTGTTCTTAATAATAATACCATCTACCTTAGCATCCATATGTTTATCAGTCTCAATTAATCTGGAGTTCTTACTATGTTTTCTACAAATAGAACTGTTTATCCTATCTATCATTAGTTTCTCATACTGCAATGAAACCTGTCCTTTCTTTGTGTTAATATCGAGATCCATTAAAACGGTACATCTATTTTCTTTTCTAATAATTGTATCACCCTAGCAACAGGATAGCGAACTTCAGAGTCTAGGTCATTAAAAAATGTTTTCATATATACATCAATTAATACCTTTGCATTCTCAACATCTTTATGTTTTAGAAATGGTAGCTGACCATTTAGCTTTGGTATCTTCATAATAGATAAAAACTTTGCAAACCCCCAGTTTTTCTGAGGACTATACTCGCAGTCATCAACCTTCTTATACCTGAAGATGCCATTGTCTTTGACAACAGCACCTTCGTATTCAGGATGTTCAAAAGTATCAATAAGGTATTCTGGTTTAAACACATCACACAGGAAAGAACCAAATCGCACATTCTTATTGATCTCTAAACTGACGATAGATGCGGTGTATCGCCCCTTAGGTATAGATACTCTTCCTGCATCCAAATCGGATGGATAGTAAGCGTTCCCGTAATCAGACATTAATTATCTAGATTGCATCACTTCAATTCTATCAAGACAAGCCTGAAGGTTATCAAGTGTAATTGCACCATTCTTTAACTGATACAGAACCTTGTTTTTATCCTGAGCCTTAAGACCAACGACACTCTTTTCTATCTGCTCTTTGATATACTCTTCATCAGTCTGTTTAATGATCTCCCCATCAAACTTATCAACAATCTTCTTAAGAAGTTTTTCTTCTTTTACAACATTGTTTTTATCTAAGGCTTCCTTGATACCATGATAACCATGTATAATAAACTGCACCCACTTCTCCATAGTTTTCATGTTATCTGGTGTTAGTTCATGTCCTTTCTCTATGAAGGCAACGGCTACACCATGCCTTATCTTACCTTCAGTTATCTTGTCCCAATCGGGTTTTTTATTGTCGCTCATAAATCGACTCCTTCCTCTTTGTATCCACCGCCACAAACCTGATAGAAGTTGCAATACTTTATATTACATTCCCATTTATATACAGGAGCAACTCCAAGTTCGATAGGTGGATTACCTGTTTTAAAAATCTTATTTACATTTCTCCAATATTCTTTTGCTTTATCAATGTAATCCACTGACACTACCTTCTCTTTCATTCTGGAATTATCTTTGTTATAGTATAGTAACGACAGTTTATTTAATTTGTTCCCAGATTCTTCTTCATACCACCATCCATATGTACCAAGTTGTAAATTGTAGTTGTCGGCAGGGTTAGGATCTGGGTTGCGGCCAAACAACATTTTCCACTTCCAAGCATTGCAAGTTTTAATATCAACTAACGCTCCATCATCAATCAATAATACATCTAAAAATCCCCTGACATTTACCTCTGGTAGTTGTATCTCACGTTCAATTAATAACTGAGATCCAGTAGTCAATGCATAATCTGTTAAGGCTCCCTGAATATCTTCATGCACCAGATCTCCTAAGCGAAATAACTTTAACGTATCATCATCTACTTCTTTTGGCTTGACCTCTGCAACGTGCTGAAAATAATGTTTTCTCATACACATTCCAGAACTAGAAGCATGAAACCATTTTTCATGTCCCTGATAACGATTCTTAAAATGTAAAGTATTCTTCTTTTTTAACCAGTTTTTATAAATCTTTTCAATATTTATCATAGTATTTCTTTAAAATTTTAAGGGCGAGTATTTGGGGTATGTTGTAGTTGCGGAATGGTCTAGCACAAAAAGGTAAATTAACCAGACCATGAGGTACTCGCCCTTAATCATTTATTTGCTTATTTTGTTTAAGATGTTTTTATGTTCAGACCATAAGCTAATATCTATTATCTGACCTTCTTTTGTCTTGACGGTTAAGGTCGTAAAGTATTTATCTCTCATAATACTTGAAGAACTTTGTGATACCTGATCAAGTTCTACAGAACTTACATCATGTATACTAATGTCCTGCATCTTTCCTATTTCTATGTTCATGTTTATCCTTTCCTTGTTGTAATGTTTCAGCCCATTTATCTAGATCTGTATATGCCCTAGCTTCTACTCTAAGGATATATCCCAATGCCCTATTTAAGCCACATATTTCTCCAAAGTAATAATCGTTCTGTGGATTGTTACTCCAGTCATCTTCTAGATTGTTTATATCTTTTCTAATTAATGTTTTTACTTCGTTTAATTTTGAAAACATTTCATTCCTTTATTTGTTTTATTGACTCTTATACTCACTAGCTTTTACTTTGTTCCAAACTTTCTAAATATTCTTTATAAATATCTTGTAAATCTTTTAAATAGTTAAACTGTTTAAATGTTTTTAGCTTATGACAATTACAACATCTTACTTCACACTTGTCTATTTCTTTTTTAATCGAGGGCCATGCATATCCACATCTTACAAGATAGGCAACACCTTCACCCCTCCTGTTCTTAAACCTTCGTTTTGTACCCCTTACATGATCAAATTCTAATACCCTGACATCCTTTTCCCCACAATCAACACAACCCTTAGAAAAGTAATGTTCTATAATCATTCTGTAGCTGACTCTTTTTCTATGTAGTTTCGTCTTGTAAACTTGTTTCACTCTTTTCTTTTTATTATCTACATACCATTTATTATTATGATAATTCTTTTGACATTGCTTACAAGAGTATTGTCTGCCATCTTTCTTTGACTTGTTTCTGTAAAAATCTCGCTTAGGCTTTGACACTTTACAAGTAGAACAGACTTTCATAACTTACCCCAGTTTGAACAATTCGATTCTTAAATTTATAAAAAAAAAGTGTTATATCATAGGAAATAATTAACAAGGATCTTGCCCTTCCCTGAGAATCATTAAGAGTTGTATAAAATCCTTTTCACTAATTGGTGATGGTTCTTGCTTCTCCTCTTCCAGTTCTCTATCATATCTTAATCGTATAATGCAATCGTAACACACACATCTATCCATATCAATCAAAGAACAATCAGTATTCCTTTCACATATCTTGCACTTGACATAGTCAATCCTTTTCGCAATTATCGTCTTTATCTTCTTCATCTTTAAGTTCTAAGTATACTTCTACATATGCTTTACACAATTCATTTGGGCAAGATAAGTTAGATACAATCCCTTCTCCATCCAAGCCATAGTCTTCAAAAGTAAAATCTCCTCCCCATATTAATTCTGTGCCACAATGCCAACACTTCATTTAATCTTTTCCTCTATTCTATTCAACCTAATGATCACAAACACCCATAACGATACCCACATCATTGTCTGTATAATTGTATCAAATGCTTGTGTCTGTAATACTTCCATAATATAATACCAAGTCATATAAACTCCTATCGATTCTCAGGACTATCGTCACTTTCTTTCATATCTTCGTAATGCAAATAGCTAAGTAATAAGATCAGGTAGTTTACAATGTCACTTACTCTTGATCTTAATGACTCGTTGCTAAATGTTTGACCTAATTTAAAAAAGGTTAGTAGCGACTTGAAATGTTTAATTAAATAAACTGCTAACACCTTTACTGGATTTAATCCTAACTCATCTCCGATCCTTCTGAAATTTGTATGCACATCTATATCCTGATTCCCTTCTGTATATTCGATTCTTTTTGCATCACTCAATTCAAAAGTTTCCTGAATAAATTCTTCCCTAAACTTTTTATAATCTTTAGATTTCATATTTAAATCTCCTTATAGATTTTATCTTTATCAGATTCTTTTACTATTACAACCTCTCTCCATTCTTCCATTTCCATATTCCCAGCATCACATACTTCAACAATTAATTTCTCGTCTATCTTCCAACCTAATTCTTCTATTACTTCTCTAGGTAGTTTTACCATTTTATGAGGATTACTTCTTAGTATTGCTCTATGGGTAGTATCCTTTTCTTTACTCATTTTATCTCCTTGTATTTGTAATAGGCTATGATCAACATACCTATAATTAAAAATAGAATTGGTTTTAACATTTTAATATCGCTCCTTTTTCATATCGTTTACTAACTTCTGTAAATCATTCTTAACTGTACGAGTTACACTTGGTTCTGATTTTAGATACGATTCAATACTATCAATCATATCTTGTTTCGTTGGCTCTAATGGGAACTCAGCAGGCTCCATACATTCTAAGCACCTACCCCATCCATCCTCACTAATATCATCATTCCAAGCGACTGAACCACAACAATCACTATACATTCTTTACCCCCTTATTTATTCTAGCGAATAGTGTATGCCTGAAAGAATAGGCAAGATCTTTCGCATCTCTGTAAGTTATATCATGTCCTGCAACTAATTCTTCTATGATCGCTTTCTTAATATAAGTATCATAAAAGTTACGATCACTTATAAGTTCCAATAGCATTGGAAACATTTCATCAGCTAGTTCATCTAGCATCATATCCCTATCTGTTATCATAATTAATTTTCTCCCTTTAGTCTACCTTCACCATCTCCTGCTAAACGAACTACTTCTTCTAGCATTTCAGTTTCTGGCTCTGTTATGGTTCTACCTATTGCAACATCTACATAACCTACTCTTTTATTGTTTTTATCATAGACTGGAAAACACCAGTCAAAATCACGCTCCTCATACATTAACTCATTAGCATCTGATTCGTCTATGTCAATGTAAACCTTGCCAAGTTTCTTATCACGATTCATTACTTAACTCCTTTTTGTTTGTTTATTATTATACATTACAAGCTTTAAAAAGTTCCAAATTATTTTGTACCATAATAAGGAATCCTACAACCTTTTACTATTTTTATATCTTCATTCGTTACCATAACAACTTCATAACTTTCACCAAGCACGAGTTCTCTTTCTTGCATACTTACATCATCAGGGTGAGTCTTTTTATTGATATAAATATCTTTTACCCATTTACTATTTTCATCGTTTTTACACGATATATCTATGTAGTAATCATTATTTTCTAGTATGTAGTTAAATCCAAATACGTTATGAGGATCAACCATTTTGTGTAATATGTTCATTATTTACTCTCCTTTTTGTTGTTTTTATTATTGACTCGTTACTAGTCTTATTTCGCCTTCTATTTCATATCCACTAGACCCTGTTTTGTGTTCCTCTATATCTTCCACCCAATAATTAGGAAAATCACCTGAACTATCTTCAATGTCTGCAACTACTACAGGTAAGTTTTTATCTCTTATTTGTTCTAGCTTTTTAATTAGGTCTTTTACTTTCATTTTATTTACCCCTGTTGTTTTACTATTATACTCATTAATTAATTAAATGTTCCCACTTTTTAAAATTATTTTCTGCATACCTTTCTGCCTTGATCTCCCACTTATTATAAACATAGGGATCTAAGCCTTGATTTATAGCCATATTCCCTGCTTGATTGTATTTCTTAATAAACTTACGCCTACCTAATCTTTTGCGATCTAAGGCGTGTTTTATCTCGTGCAAGATTGACATTAGAAATTCGTGTAAGTTATCATACTTTTTACGAAGTACTATTGTGTCTGTCTCAGCTATGTAGTTACCAAAGTTATTATCATTTGTGTAAGTTATCTTACTTTTCAGATCATAATACTTTATCAGGGTATCTATAATATTTTTATATGGCATTTCTAAAATACTTTCTTTTCTTTAGGATTATTTTTACGTCCTTATCGGCTTGTTCTATGCGATCAGATAAATTGCGAATAACCATTAATAAATCTTGTTTACTCATATCCTCGTTTGCACCTTCAGTTAAGGAAAACATACTCTCTATTTTTCTTTCCAACTCAGCTAATAAATATAAAATCATTTTACACTCCTACATTTTTGGCAATTTTCTCTAGGTAATTTGTAACTACATAAGCTATCATAATATACGTCCTTGGGTGAAGTAAAATCCTTCTGATACACTCGCTTACACAACTTACAAAACTTAAGTAACCTAGCCTCTCTTTTGTGTTGGCTCCTGTCCCTGATCTGCTTTCGTATTACTTCACTATTTAGTTTTTCTATAACCCAATCCATTTATAAAGCCCCGTATACTTCTTTAAAATTCTCTAATCTATTTCTTAGCAAGTCTACAAACTTAGGCTCCATCTTATCCCTTAATATTGATAACTCTCTTGGTAAATGTCCATATATACTATGCAAGTTATCAATAGCTTGGTAAAATTTTATATGAGTATTACTTCTTAATGCTCTTGCTATTTCTAATCTGGCTAATGTATGATTATTATAATGAGTTAACTCTTTTATT
>CEOI01045370.1_pt1 | contig 21112 bp, 15 predicted proteins | sample 530351 | NCBI WGS metagenome assembly CEOI01 (sample SAMEA2619962, study PRJEB7988) | marine metagenome | biome: marine biome (ENVO:00000447); feature: deep chlorophyll maximum layer (ENVO:xxxxxxxx); material: "saline water (ENVO:00002010), including plankton (ENVO:xxxxxxxx)" | depth 17 m | reverse complement strand
TGTAACTACGAGAGTTGTTGTACTTCCGATAGGTTCGAGCCATGTTTACGTTAAAGTTTACTCAGCAAAATCAAATTCGTACTCAGGAGTGACCTGTTGGTCATCATAGCATTCATCATCAAGGTCCTTTGGATACGACTCCAAACGACGATAATAATCATCGAGTGCAAGATCCTCGCGAATCTCATCAATGATTGATCTTTTGTTGTGGAGAGTGGGGTCAAGCATTGGAGGAAAACCTCTTGTGAACTCGGATAGTATAGAGTAAAAGCGGTCTGGTGTCAAGGGTCAATCTAAATGGTGTAAGTGGTTCTTGAGATCAGTGTCTGCAAGATTCATGATCAGAATGAGTTTATTTATGACTGTAGATTGGTAAGCGATAATCTCTTTAAGAGAATCGATTTCCTCTTTCAGTTCATCGCATCTGTCAGCCATTCGTCAAACTCCTCACCAATACTTACCGCATCATCAAATCTACCTTCATCAATTAGTTCCTGAAGTCTATTACTTCGGTCAAGAAGAATAGTCTCAATAACTTCTGGTTCGAGTAGTTTTGGTCTGCTATTTTCCATTTTAAGTGTCCTTTCCCCATTTCCCGATTGGGCATGATCCTTGTTTTAGTCGTGCTTTAGCACTCATAAAACAACCACACTTCCCACACTGAGTAGTCTGGTTATTGTAGTGCTCGCAAGCATTACAGTAAGCCATCCTAGCTTGTACGATAGAAGCATCACAAAATACTGGTTTACCGTGTGAAAAATCACTGTATGAATCGGCAATGGTGTTACTCATATCCTTCATTTTACGAAGGAGTTCATTCTTTATTCGTTCAGCAGCATCGCGATCCATTTGGTATCCCAGTGTATGATTATTTATGAAAAAGGGGAACAAAAAAGTTCCCCTAATAGTAATTTACGATACAACATGAGTAGGTCCATAAACGGACTTACCACTAGAGTTGAACTCGTAAATGAAAGTCTTGCCATCGGATGAAGTACAAACAACTTCATCACCTTGAATCACGGCATGGTTGATGTTTTTACCAGAGGCAAAGGTCTGGTAACAACCGTTACGGTCACGGAGTTCAACCTGACCGTTTTTGACGCGAACAAACATGGTGTTTTCTTGACTACTCAGCTAACATACCACACTGTTAGCGGTTTGTCAACCCTCTACCACCTCGGTCTCTGCAGCGGCAGCTTCCTCTTCTTCAGGTGAGGCTTCCGCTACGTTACCAGAGTACAGAGCGATGCCTTCAATGGCACCCTGTAGTTTCAGGTACAATTCTTTGTTTTTTAGCAGTTCTGCTTCTGCTTCCTTAATCTTCTCAACGCAAGCGTCACGTTGTTTGGTAAAGTCTTCTACGATCTGTTCAGGTGTCATGATTTAAAACAATAGACGAAACTATTATAAGTGGTCACCTGTATTTAGTCAAGTGGCAATCACCTCAGATACCAGAAACCCTCATTAAATCTATATTCTTCCCCATTAAAACCCATCATACCAAAACCAAACTTAGTTCTTTCTGCTTCTTGTCCACAATCAAAGACTGTACTTGTCCAAGATCTAGTAACATTACCCTCATCACTAGAACTAGACCAACCACCAGAAGCAATTGTAGATGCGTTATTTGTTGTGTGACCACTCAAAGTTCTAAATTGATTTCCAGCATTGGTTGGAACTACAGCAAATGGGAGATCACCTCCTCCTGGATATGCGAGATTACCAGCAGTCCAACCAGTGCTGTCGGCGTTGTCATTCCAGTCAGGATTAGTAGCACCACCACCAGTTGAAGTTGGAGTCTGTACGGTCATTTCAATAAATGATCTTCTGAATGGTATACCAAGATCAAATAAGATATAACCTAATGCACTGTTAGGAGAAGTTGCACTGTTACCTATATTGCTGAATCTATTTGAAGCATCAAATACAAGTTCTGAAGCATTAGAACTAGCATCACCATTATAATACTTGGTATGGAAATTGGAGTTAGTCAGTGTTGCAGATGTAACATCACTACCAGAAATACTAGATGTTCCTGTAGGAATCTTTGCGTATCCATTCTCAATACGGAGACGAACTGTACCCAAGTTAGAATTAGTAGATTTAAAGTAGTATAAACCATCAGGAATATTACCACCATACCAGATCTTATCCAAGTCACCTGGCGAACCTTCAAATGCTTTTGCAACAGTAGATCCATCACCACATTGGAATCTAGTGTAGAAAGTTACAGTGGCAGAAAAATCATAACCCATATTACCATTACTGATGAATGTACAAACCATACCATGATTGTTATCAGAACTACCACCACTACCATTATCAACAGGTAATGCAGGTGGAGATGCATTTGTCTCAGCAAAACCAGTTGTTGTATTAAAACTAGCTCTCTTACCACCAAGACCAAAAATTGCAGGACTTTGATTACTAGCGAATGATGGTGTAGTTTGTTGAACTAATCCACTTCTACCAACAATCATTGCGGCATCATTTGTTGCGGTAGGAACAGTTTCATCATCACTGAATCCAAGGTATAAGTGATCATATTGTGTAGTGCTTAATCCACTACCAGTAGCAACTCTTGACATTGCAGCAACTGCTACACCAGCTTCATTTGGAAACTTATGACTTGAACCACTGTTGCCATCGTTGAGTGCATATGCAGGAACTTGTTCCATAAGTTCACCCCATGAAATAGTAGGACCATGAGCAGTAGTACCCCTAGTTCCTTTATAGATTACATCACCAGTACCTACAGTATCAATAGAAGCGTAGTAAACTCTCTTATATCTACTTGCAAGTTCAGGCCAATTCCTAGACCTCTGACTTAAATCAAAGTCACCAGTATCTAAAGCATCACTTGCATTAAATGTGTGTGTATCTGTACCCCAGTCATTTGTAGTAGAACCACCAGGATTATTATTCCACATCCATGGAGGTTTTCCAGATGGACTAGCTGTCTGAGTATTGGGATCTTGTGATCCCATCTTACCACACAAAGCATACACATAACCTTGATCGATGATTGCACTAACTCGATATGGTGAATTGCCATTAACCTGTGGATGTTTTAACCAAATCGAACTTGTAGAACTAGAACCATTTTGAGTGTTTAAATATGTGATTGCTTCTGCTTCAGATGTAGCAGGGAATTCAGCACTACCACCAGCAATACCACCCGCTTGAAGAAATCTGGATGTTGGAACACTGAAAGATGCACCAGTATATCTAGCAATGTTTCTAGTTACTCTGAACTCAGAACATTGACCATTAAAGAAATCATTTGTAGATGTACCGTCTTGGTCAGCACCAAGTTGGAAACTATCATCAGATCTAACTGTTGGGAGTGTATATCCAGTTTTATGAACTACTCTTGTACCATCAATATAATAACTTAAAGTTCCTCCATTGTTTACAATTGCAAGATGATACCACCGATTGTTAACTACAGCAGTTAGATTTTGACTGACATCTTCTGCAGTAGAACCATTTTCATTAATCGCATAGAATTTTGGTGAATTACTTGTGTAATTGTTATTACCCATCCAAAACACAACAAAATTATCAACGTGTGGGTTATTGTCTGGACTGTATGTGTTACCATGCATTCCAAACATTACTTGTTGAGCATTTGCTGAAATACCATCAGTGTTGAACCACCCTTCCATCGTCCAAGTATTTGGATCTGTTGATGCTGCTATACTATCTGCAACCTGATCAACCGTAACCATGTGATTGTTTGATGGTTGGAAGTTAATTGCTACTCTACTATCTCCATAAGGATCAGTTTGTGTAACTACGCCAGGTTTTTGTCCTCTTTGTGCAGTAATAGTTGTATTGAAACTACTGTAATCAACTGCTTCGGTATCACCTGTTAAAGGTTGAATCAATAAGATTACATCATCCCAATGAGGATCTCCAGGTGTTAAACCAGATTCGGCTCTATATCCTTTTACTGTGTTTGATGCAAATGTACTTTGTAAAGGCATATCACCTACCTATCAGCTAAATGTGGATTGGGAAGCGAGAACTGTGAACGCATTAGTTCCCGTCTTAATAATCGTGAAGACGTAAACATCAGTTGCACTTGGAGTACCTGCAGGATATGATGTTCCATTTGCCCATTGTACTGCAGTGGGAGCACTACTATCAACAGTTACCGAAGCAACTTTAAATGCAGTAGCACCATTTGGAATTACAAATGATGCTGTTAAAACTTCAGTGGCATCCATCATAGTATCTAAAGTCGTACTACCATCACCTCTGAAGTTTAGAGTTACATCACCAGTGGTATTTTGAGAGTACCACAATACGTTACGACCTTTTGCATCGAAGTTAATAGTTCCAGTTGCAGCACTACCAGTTACATAATCAGCATCTTCAAGCATACTGTGAACTGTGAGAGTTCCAGTAATATCATTGTCTCTTGCTTCTGTTACGAGACTTGAATATGTACTACCATCATATGTTCTCCAAGATGTTTCTGAGTTATCCCAGATAAGTTGTCGAGATGAGGTTACAGCACCATCAGCAGCAGTTGTGAGATTAACTTGAATACCACCATCAGCAGCAGTGAGACTGGCACCTCTTCTCAGTTCAATCGTATTGTCTTCGACATTTAAGGTTGCAGTATTAAGAATGGTTTGTGTACCTTGAACTGTCAAGTTACCAGGGATTGTGACATTAGCACCACTAATGACCATTGCGTTGGTAAAAGTGCCACCGTCCATGACATCAATCAAAATATTACCATTTTCCGAACTAGAAGTTACATCAGTAGCTACTGCATAAATTCTACCATAACCAATTTCATTACCAATAGAATTATTGCCAAAGAAACGAATATTACCAAGGGCATCATTATCTGCAGGTGTAGCACTATTTCTGAACAATGCTATGTCTGGTCCAGCTGAAGCTGCAGCATCTGTACTGATTAATCTAAAGTTATCGTTAACTGCATCACTGGTAGCAGTAATAGAACCAGTGATATTAATTACACCACTATTACCATTTGCAGTGGATAGGAAAAGATTACCTGATGCAGTGGTAATTGTATTGTCATCATTACCTGTCGTACCATTTGCAATCTCAATCTCACCAATGTGAGCAGCTGCCCATGGTAAAGCACCACTACCAATTGCAGCACCTTCATCAGCATCTGGATAAATTCCATTTTGGAATGTTGCAGCACCCTGAACATTCAGTGTGGAGTTTGCATCAATCGCAGAACTAAATGTTGCTGTACCAGTAACAGTGAGAGAACTACTAAGTGTCAGTGTCGTGAGTGTAGTAGCACCAGTTACACCCAGAGTTCCACCTAAAGTTGTATTTCCGTCTACATTCAGTGTACTATCGAAGTCAACAGCACCAACAGCATTTAAAGTAGAACTAAGTGTAGTTGCACCATCTACAGTTAGTGTACCCCAAGTGCGTGTGTTACCATCAACATCAATGGTGAATCTATCAACACCAGTATTTCTCAGTCTGACAAGTCTTGACGCAGCATTAAGTAATGTCGGTGTGATGTCCATGTCCAGACCCATGAACGTGACAGCATTATTGTTCCACGTTCTATTGATTCTTAGATCTGTACCAGCACCAACAGTAGTACCAAGAGCAAGTCTACCAGTTACTTCCAGTTCATCATCAACCTTAACATTACCAGTTGAGTTTACAATATCCTGTTGAATATCAACATCAGCAGCAGGATTCAATACAAGATTGCCTGTAGATGTCTTTAGTTCTGTACTATCAAATAGCAAATCATCACCAGACATCACCTCAGTGATCTGATTTGTGGTACTATTTACAACTAACGGAAAACGATCAGCCATTACTTTGGTGCTTTTTTAGTTATTTATGCACTGGCGTAGTCGTCTTTGACTTGCTGCGGTGTTGCGTCAACAACTGCCTGTGCTGCAGCACGTTCCTCTTCATCTTTTACGATTAATGGATTTGGAACAGTTTCCATTGATTCTGTTTCCTGATTGAAAACTTCTACTGTTGCAGGTAAAGGATCGATAGCATTGTATAGAACAACGGTTTCAGTAGTAGTATTCTCTACCCATGATCCATTCTCATCACCAACCCAGGTTTTTCCAGTAACAACTTCAACCTCTTCAGTAATTTCTGGACGGCCGACAGACAAAACATATTGATCCAATCTCTTCAAAGCAGTAGCATATCTTTCAGTCTGAATATCAGAAACTGCTTGGTCTTTCCTTGACTGAAGTTCAGTAGCGTCAATGGTTTGTTTTGGATACTTATCTTTAATTGTTTTAATTTGTGCCTTCCAAGCATTCACACCACTATGATAGATCTTATCAAATTGATCTGCATAAGAAGGATACTCAGCAGCACGTTGTTCTTTGTATGCCTCTACTTCCTTTTGATAGGTTAACTCAGCAACCTTTTGAGCAACTTCTTCTTCTGTCGGTTTAGTTTGTTCAGTATCCAACCAGTCTAATTGACCGTAGGAGTTATTGGTAATTGACCATTCAGCACCAGGCCTTAAAACTTGAAGAGCATCTGAAATTCTAATATTTTCCATGGTATTAATACTTTGATATTGATGAATACTGACCTCTTATCTCCGTTGCACTCATATATTCATCAGCACCATTTTCTCCAATTCTTACAGTATAACTTCCTTGAGAATGTCTATGATATATTTTATAAGTTACTGGTAATGTTGTACCAGGATTATCAAATATCAAAATAGGAATAGCACCATAAATTGTATTACCAGCCGAAGATGAACCCCAAGAAATAGTCATTTGACCATTGGAGATACTATCTCCAATATAAGAAAAATCTGATTCTCCTTCAATTTGACGATAGATTGCTACATTATGATATGCTGTAGAACCATTTTCTTTATGGTTTACTACTGCTTTTACTTCGATTAAACTGCTCGTAAATTTTGGTTTAATTGTAACACTAAAAGGAGTTGCTTGATATGTATTGGAACTAGTCTCATGTTCATTAGCAGTACCACCAATCTGATATCTACTTACTACAGTTTGAATTGGTACTCCAGCTGGAAGTTTCTCATAGGGAATGTGAGAATAATCCAGTTTCCTTAATTGTTCCCTGATATCTAACTCAGGTTTAGTTATTCTAACTGTCATGTTACTGTTCTACGATAAGTCTATCGTGAGCGGAAATAGCAGTAGTAACTGCCGTTGTCGTATTATTTATCCTCTGCAGACCCTGGAATTCAGAACGACCTGAAGATGTTCCAACATGAAGTATATCAGCGGCTTTATCATAAGCAAGTGCAGTTGTAACTTTCGATGAACCATATAAGGTTGCATTTGCATTCACTTGGAATAGAGCCTTTTCATCATTATACATCTTTTCGACTTGTGCTTCTGTTGGTGCTGTTTTAGAAAATCTTACAAGTGCTAAAGAACAAGCACTAGCAGGGTTTGCATAAGTCCCAGGAGATCCTACAGTTTCTTCTGCTCCGATTACGAAATTTGCATCAGATCCTGCATTGTGACTGTTTGCACTACAAGTACCACTAGCATTTAGTTTTCCATCAATATAAAGTTTTGTACTAGTAGTATCTCTTGTTCCCACCATACAATGCCAGTTACCATCATCTACTGCTTCCATACTTTCAAGTGTAGTACTACTACCTGAAGTATCTCTTACATACCATGACATTTTAGATGAAGATGATAAAATACGCACTATCTGTCCACCAGTTACAGAAGAAGTTGAAAATCTTCTCATAATTACTTGTTCTGAAGAAGTATCAGAACACTTAAACCAACAAGCAAAACTATAAGTATTAGTTCCTGGGTTTAGATTAGAGTTGTAACTTTGAGAAATAACATTATATTCACTAAACCCACTATAAGCAACTAGTTCAGCACCAGTATTAACGGCAGTCTTGGTGATTGTTCCCTTTGCACAAAAACCTTTAGGACTTGGGTTAGAACGATCCTGTATCGCTTCTTTTACTGATACTTCACTATACTCAACATAATTAGTGCCATCGGACCAAACTTCTACATATGTCGTGGTTGAATTAGCTGTAAATGTATTGTAATAAGTGCCAGTTGAAGTTGCATTGGTGAAAATAGTAAAGTCATTTCCAGAAGTCTGAGCAGGATCCTGAGATCCCGTATTACAGTGAGCAGCACCACCGCTAATTGTTTTAACAACAACCTTAACTTGATATGATTTTCCAACTACAGTGGTGAATGCTTGGTATGCTTTACTAAAAGAACCATTATCCGCAATTCTAATTGCATCTGTTTGATGAGTTAAAACTGCATTATATCCAGTCCAATTGCTAATATCACTATCAAAAGTTCCATTGGTAATTAACTCTGATGGTTGTGTAGTAACAGTATCAGATAAGGTAGCAAGTTCAGTGTTTCCTACCAGATGTCCAGTGTTAAATTCATCTGTCACATAAGCAACCATATTTTTGTTATTACCCAAACTCAGGTCTACACTGAAAATATTTAATCCTTTATCATCTGCTGTTGCTGTATCCGATCCTTTTAAAGGAGCTATTTTATTGATATCTCCATAATTCTGATCACCCCCTGGACCCATGGGAGCAGGATATTGACCAGCCTGTTCCCTAAAATAGAGTATATTATTTGTCCACCCTGAAGGATTTGATTCCGACTGTGCGCCATCCACTGGTGTAATTACATGATAAGCATAATCATCTCTATTCACCATGAGATTACCATCTTCTGTAAATTCAACAGATGGAACATCAGTATCAGCGTGATTCGCTACCTTATTAATAACTTCAAATCCACTTGTTGCACCATCAGTATTATGACCCTTGATGACACTGACACCTGTATCGTGAGCAAAAGCAATAGTAGGAATAGGCAATCCAGTTGCAGGATCAACAGGTGAATTTGGCAATACCTTCATTGCTACATGATTAACTGTTTGAGCGGTAACTCCAAAGGTGTCAAAATCTCCCAGATAATCAGCATTAATGTTTCTTCCAGATATCGGAAGAGCAAAAATTGAACCAGTATAACTACTACCAGTCTCACGATAGATTCTAGCATAATCTGGAATAAAATTAATCTCTACGAGACCTTCTCCGACAGTTCCATCTACATCCTTAAGTCCGACTACAAGTTTACCATTTAAACATGCAATAGATGTTATATCGGATCGTGAGGAAGATGCCCCTCTAGGAATCATATGAGAGTTAAGACCGATTGCATCTTGTGATTCAAATACCATCCACATTGGATGATCTGGATCATCTCCATCATAAATTGTCAATTTATTTTCTTCAGCAATAAGTATAGCAACTGCAGGAAAGTCTCTCCTACTCCCTCTAGTTGATGTACCTAGAGTTTCATTATACCATGAAGTATGTTGTGTTCTTGTTCTCCATTCTCCACTATCAGAATCTTGTGAAGTATCATAAACAAACACAGCAGTTGCTGTTTTATCTATTGTATTAGATACAGCTTTTTCTGAGTAAGTACCGTAAATTGCCATGTCTCAGTTTACCTCTTGGAGAACAAATTTATATGTTTTTCCATTTCTTCTATTTAGAAGGAAGAGATCATTCTCGCCCTCCTGAATTGTATATTGACCCCAGGTGCCATCTACATCATTTGCACTACCTTCATTGGAAAGTTGAAGGTCAGCAGAGTAAATATTTGCCCATCTTGCAGTTGATGAACCAAGATCTTGTGTTGCATCTGCACCAGGCAGAATGTGTCCTGTGGTTCTACTAATCTTTATTCTAGTAGTTTCAGTGTGTGTCGTGAAGTTATCTTGAGTTGCTGTAAAACTATCAAATCTAAGTTCTGAATCTGTTGGGTTATATGTAATACCGAAACCACTATTTTCTCCTCTTAAAACAACACTGGCAGCATGAACACCATTAGCTTGACCTACAATGTCAAGAGTAGCTTCTTGACCAAGAATTTTTAATCCAGTAGTAGTACCGTTTACATAAGCATGTGAATAATGAGAAAAAGTACCACTAGTACCACCAATCGTACCTGCACAATTAGACAGAATTAAACCAGTGAGTACATTTGTATCTACCCAGTTAGTACCGTCCCAAGCGAGAATATCATTAGTAGTTCTAGTTGCATCATTAATACGGCTCAACAAACTAATGTCTGGAGTATTAGTTAGATTGTTATAGTCTGTATTTTGTGATGCGGAAATGATCCCGCCGCTGATATTAATTGTACTACCGTCAACTCTGACCCCACCTAACGTAGTCGTAGTTGCTGTAGGAAGAACATAAGGAGATCCTCCTCCACCGCCTCCACCACCAGCAAGTGCTTCAATACTTAATGATTCGCCATCTGCAATTGTAAAATCAACACTATTGCTTACAGTAACTGTTGGAGCTAATGTGAAAAATGAGTTTGATTGTTGATTACCAACAGTCTGAGTTTGTATAATCGATAGATCTTCAACATAATAAATGTTGTCGTTTTCAACTGTCGATTTGAATCCAGTTAGTTCAGAATAATCAACTAAATCCGTTACATTACCGTATGAAACGATAAAACAATCTGTATTTGCTGGAGGAGGAGATGCAAATACAATTTGATTACCATCAATTTTAAATCCTCTCGTTCCACCACGATCAGGTTCTTGGATTGTACCACCAAGAGATACAAGTAATTGGGCAGTTGTTACTGGATAAAAACTAGTTGCTGTACCACCAATGGATCTTTGTAACGTAAATGATGTCAAGACACCATTGAACTGGCTCTGAATATCATCCAGAACAATGACTTCACCTGCTAATGGTTGTCTTCCAACGTATGCCATTTAACGTCTAATATCCTTTTTAGTATTTATCAATCTGATTCAATGGCCTGATAGACGATGATATATCCGCTCGTAACAATACCAATATTACCATTATAAGATCCTGGGTTAGCAATAACACCTGCTTTTGAGTCACCAGCAGTACCATTCTGAGTGAAATTACTAGGATATCCATTATTTACTTGACATCTCTTTACACCAAGACCACCAAAGTTTTGACCACTATTACCCCAATCGGTGCTAGTACCTTGGGATGTAGTACCTTGTGCAACAAGCATAATAACGTCTTGCGTGTTTGCATTTGCGTTTTCTCCGTCAGATGCACCTAATCCAAGTCTGGACCATCTAGTGTCTTGGAAAGTACCTGATGGAGCAGATCCAACAATATCATTTGCAGCAACACTAACAGTACCAGAACCAATTCTAAAGTAATCACTGACGGTTTCCATACGAGTACCCCAACTGGCATTTTCACCACCAGCAGAACTAGAAGTAAAACTATAAATTAATGCGGAAGTTTGTGATTGGCCATTGAAATAAAATCTACTTCTGTTTGTTGCAAGTTCTGCCCATGCACGACTTCTTGCAGCTCTACCACTACTGCTATAACCAGTATAGTCATAGGTATCATTGAATGTATGAGTCAGAGTACCCCAATCATTACCAGTAGTACTGGATGGAGACTCACAAGGCGCCCATCTGAATAAACCATTTCCACTGGAAGAAGTATTTGTAGTATCAGCAGCAGCAAAAACACCAGCCATTACCCATAATTTATTACTGCTATAAGCACAGTAAACATTATATGGATTACCACTGTTTAATCCTGCTTTTTGTACATATGCTACACCACTGGAGGCTCCAATGGAAGCAGCCCATATAGCACCTTCAGCATCATTAGTGATTGGACTATCCTGAGTACCAAACACTCCCCCACCAACAGAACCACCAATGATTCCTGCTCTTCCTGCTCCTAAAAAAGTCGGCATAATGTTCTCCTAATTATCAAAGCTCGTCAACGAGAGTTCCGAACACTCTCTTAACACCACCACCATCTTGGTGAATAACTAATGTCAACATATTAATTTTACCCGCTTTTAATGTTGCATCACTACCACCAGAGAATCTAAGGTTTTGTGCGCTGCCACCATTAAGACTTACACCATTATTATAAGCAACTGTTCTATCACTACCACTAGCAACAAAGTAGAAAATAGTAACTGTCTGAACTCGATCGTTAGAAAGATCTAAGTTCTTAAGAGCGATTTCTGTAACATTACCAACTGCTTCTCTAGCAAAAGTTGTAGCTCGAGCACAATCAAAAGTCATTGTTCCACTACCTTGTGTAGAATAACCACCCTGACAAGATTCAGAGAAACCAGCGTTCCTAAGTTCTAGTCTACCATAAAATGTATCACCACCACTGTGAGCAGTTATTCCTCTAAGTTCTAATTGATGAAGGTTTGAAGATGAAGTAACTGTATTAGATGAATTTACCTTGAAACTAATACTAGTTGGAGTAGTACAACTACCAGTATTACTACCAATGTATAATCTATTTTCAGTGTTAAGGTTTTCCGCCATAGCAAAAGCTACTGGCAACTGCTCATTATGATAGTGAGGACTTGCAATTCTAAATTCTTTTTGTGCATTATCAGTTCTGGTCGAAGTTCCCCCAGCACCACTATCAGCACCAATGTATAAACTAATATGTGGTACGTCATCTGCAGTACCAGCACCACTAAAACAAACGTCTAATGCACAGTCTGCGTTAGCATTATTGGCACCATGAGCTGCAGGGAAACCAGGGGCGGAAGTAAGAACACCAACTGCTGATTCACTTACATCTACAAATAGTTTACCACTACCGATGTTTATATCACTTGAACCAGTAATCGTAGTGGCACTGACTGAACCACCAGATTGACTACCTTCTAGGTTTGCAACTAATGTACCAGTAGAAAGTGTTAGGTTACCAGTCGCACTTCCAACAGCTGATGTAGTACCAAGTGCAAATTTATCTACAGATTCATCCCAGATAAATGCAACATTAACATCAGAACCTCGTTCAAAAATTAATCCAAGGTCGTTTGAGTTATTACCAGTAGCACCAGTATTCAACTCAAGTAAAGAGTCTTGAATCGTAGTGTTCGTAGTGTTTACTGTTGTGGTTGTACCACTGACGGTCAAGTTACCAGTGACTGTTAAATCACCACCAACTGACAAATCCTGACCAGAGGGGATAGTCGCACCATACGTTAATGTAGGTGCCCCCGTCCCGACTCTATTCTGAATATTATCTACTTTTAATGTGGACATGAGGAGTCAGACTTTTTTCTACTATTTAGTGTTTTTAAACAACAGCATTTGCGACCCAGGCAGGTTTTTCTGCCCATGCTGCATATATGTATTCTCCATTATTAGCCATTGTTTCACCTGCACCAGATACGATTTGGAATCCTTCAGATGTAAAATTAATTCCATATGCATCCTGATCTTGTTCTTCAAGAGCACCAGCATCGCCAGGACTTCCTTGAACATTCCATCTTAACACCTTAGTTCTAGGATTTTCAGTATCTCTTGCATTATCACGAATACCCCAATCATTATTAGCATCTACTCTTTTCGCCATAACGAAAGCAGGCTTGAAGCCACAGTAAATAAATGGGCCATTAACATCTGGTGCTGAAAAACCATCTTGGTTAATTGAACCAGAACAAGTATATCTACCAAAGGCAGAATAACCAGCAACAGCATGCCAAGAGTAAGCCACCATGACTTTGTTAGCACCATTTGTATAACCATCAACCAAATTTAACTGGGTACTGGATGGTACTCTAACTGAATTACCTCTTTGCGTAGCAGGAGTGAAGATAAGTCCATCACATAAAGCATTAGCAGATTTTTGAGGACCTTCAACAGAAATGTGATAGATGTCCCAGTTGTTAGTTGCAGCCATATTTTTATAGATTACAAAATCTGGGGCTCTGTTCAGGCCATGTGTGATGTTACCACCACCAGAAGCACCATCCCACTTCACTATACTAAAACCAGCAGTAGTATTTCTTAATCCAGATGCATTACTGATAGAACTACCAGTTGGAGTGAATGAGTCATCTGCTCTCCAACACCAAGCAACATTTAATCCATTGTTCATGTTGGTTTCATTTGAATTGACTGTGAAACCATTGATTGAATCACCATCAGCGGTACTCAAGAAATCAGTCATGTAATTGGCACTACTAGTTGCAGCACCAGTAGTAGTAGGTCTTACTGTACCATACGTTGCATTAGAAACTCCTCTAAGTCTATCAAACCAGAACTGATTTGTAGTATTACTATTCCTATGTTTGATCATAAGAAGTGCTGGTTGGAAATTAGTCTGGATGTTTTGCGAACTTCCAGTACCAGTATATGTAACACATTGCATATGTTGAGAACCATCAATGATTGTATCATGAGAAGATTCAATGTTTGCTGAACACAATGCTAGATAACCAGTGGGAGGTTTGGTAATAAAACTACCATATCCATTATCATCAGAGTGACCATTTCTTCCAGTCAAAGCAGATGTATCACCAAAGTTAAACTGGAAAGTATCCTGAGCTGAATTAGCAGTTTCTAGTAGAATAGCTGGAGCCCATCTTATACTTGGTGTACCTCTACCAATTGAACTATCAGTCCTAGTAAAAGTCTGTTCTCCATTTACATACATGGTAATGATACCATTATCAAGGTCACATGCAATACCAACAGCAACTAGACCATGAGTATTACCAAAATTATTACCATTACTAGGATTTAACAGTGCCATAGTTTTAGCTACATTATCAGAACCTTTACCTGAGGCAGTTTGGAAAGTTTGACTACCATTGATTAAAAGTCTATCAGTATCAGAACCACTTTGACCAGTTCTTATTCCAAAAGAAGTAGAATTACCACCCCAAGGTGCATCTTGACCAAGGTCTTCACTACCATCTCCTTTAGTTTCTGTAGCTCTCCAACCAATAGCCATTCCACCACCAGTATTCATCCAATCACCAGTGTTACCTGCATTTTGCATAATCTCAAAATACCATTTACCACCACTTACGGACATCGATCCAGTAAATCCTTCTTTTGCAGAGTTAGATAGACCTTTTACCCTTTTATATGTAACAGTAGCATTCTTTCTAGGATTTGTAGCATCATTATCCGTAAATGTACAGAACACATTTAAAGGATTATCTTTAATAGTTCTTTCACCAGTATCAAATCCAAAATCATCAAATCCGTTGGTGGATTGAGTATCACTTGTGGAAACATCAGTACCAGTGGTCTGAATATCAGGTGCTAATAATGTTCTTACAGATCCAGTAATGCTATTACCTTGTGATGTACCATCAGTACTAAATGTTGTCTTAGAATTCAGGTCGCCAGGAGTAAAGTTAGCTGTATAAAGTGCTTGATCAGCAACAATACGGAACTGGTTGATTGCACCTTGGAATCTAGCATCAATTGTATTGAAAGCATTATTATTACTATTTGCTGCTGTATCAGAAACACCGCCAATTATCGCTGGTCTAAAAGCAACGGGTTGATAATTAGCAGTAGAAGTTGTACGTTGTAGATATAAATTACCATCAAAAAATTGTCTAAAAACATTACCACTTCTAGTGAAAGCATAATGATGCCACGTATCATCATTGATGATACTATTTCCACCGTTTGGTGTGGTATAACTAGGTCCACTATCGATACCACTATACTGCCAGTTATAATTACCACTGTTATCAAAGAACCAAGGTACGCCAGCGGGAGCACCATAAGCGGCAAGATCACCAGATTGAGTAGCAAGAATAATTTGGAATTGATTTTCTGTATTACCACCACCAAGGTCGAATACTCTTGGATAGTAATTTCCTCTACCAGCTACAGCATGAACTTTATACCAAAACTCTAAAGTAAAGTCACCATTAAATACGTTGTGAAATTGATTGTTTGTAGTATTCAGAGTACTACCACCACTATCACCAGTTCTATCTTCAATTAAAGCGGCGTTATAGTGAGTTGCATCAGAATTACCAATTTGATTGACGAAATTAATAGATGCTCTACCAAATTTTGCATCACCAGATAAGTTTGGATATTGATTACTACCAGTTCTAATCCAATGTGGATTCCAAGTGGTATCAGCACCAGAACCAGAAACTGTAGCCTGATCTCTTACAATTTCTGCAACGTGGTTTGCAGGAAGACTTAAAAGATGTGTAACAGTTCCAGTAATCGAACTGGTAGAAGTATCACCATCAGTTGTGAATGTAGTCTTTGAAGTAATATCACCAGGAGTAAATACCGTATCACCAGCAGTAGTAGTGCTAGTAGTATAAAGTGCTTGTCCCGAAGTAATTCTCAGAGAATCTATATGCATACCACAACAACAGTTATCCATACCCAAGCTTGGGGCGGAAGTATCAAGTTCATTGAAGAGAGTAAGATATGATCCACTGTTAATCACATTACCTGCAGTAAATTCACCAATATATTTTCCGTCAGAATAATATTTAAACTTTGTACCATCCCAAACAACTGCTTGGTGTTGCCAATCATAATTCCATATACTATGAGTACCACTAGTAATATGATCACTATTGCTACCACCAATCCATGCATCCCAACCATTATTATTTCCATTTTTAGTTCTCAACAAAATTAAATTAGTACCATCAGAAGCATTGATACCCAACCAAACACCACTTCCCTGTGCATTGGTAGATAATCTGGTCTGTTTGACCCATGCTTCAATAGTCCAACTGGTAGCATTTGACAGAGTTTCTATTCCTGTCGAATTACCTTGAAACAATCCATTCTTTGATGTCCATCTATTAAGTCCATCACCAGCACTGCCCTCACCAAATGTTCCTGGTGAATATAAAGAAGCACCCGAATATTTTTTCCAAGGAGATGGTTGAATCCTAGCATAATACTTTCTTGCGTTTCCAGTAATGTTAGTGGAATCCCACATCGCTCTGTAAACATTTGGACATGCCTGGTCATGATATGCACAAGAACTATTAGCTACTTCACCAGATTGATCATATTCGTTATTTAACGGTAACAAAAATCCATTGACACCAAAACCACCACCACTGTTAACAGCAGTTCTGATCGCTGTATGAGATTTGGGTTTCCATCTACCATTAGAGTCATAACTACCAAAATCAGTAGCTTGCATCTGTTGATTGTTCACATAAGTGAACTGAGTCATATTCATTGCTTCTGGACCAACAGAGTCAACTAAACTATATCCAATTGCAATTTCTTCATCACCCTTACCAAAACCAGCATTACCGCTAGTATTAGCTTGTGTGTCCATACTAGTTAAATCTAACTGACTGCCATTCACCCAGACTTTAAATTTATTATTAGTTCCACTCGCGTTGGTATTGACAGCAATTACAAAATGATACCAGTCTGTGCAATCCCTGAACAATTGCTTTGAGACCACCCAGTAACCAGTATTGGCAATTATATAAAGATGGTCTTCCAAAAATCTAATTGCCCATCTATTGGTGACACCACTAGATTCACCATTTTTATGTTCAATGAGATAACAAGGATTTGATGTAAGAGTAATTCTTCTGACCCAAAAAGACCAAGTGGCGGTAGTTCTGCTACCATCACTCGAAGATGACATCTTTTTAACTAGTCGTTCGTTAGCCATTTAAGTATTACCCTCCGAAGGATGTACCACCAGTCATAGTGACTGGTACTGTTACATTAATAACAAAAGATCTTGTAGCAGACTGATTCTCAGGGTCAGTTGCTTGAATAGTAAAGTTATAATTGGTGTCTGATCCTGTAGTCGGAGCAGTTCCAGAAATAACACCAGTACTTGTATTTAGAGTAACTCCAGATGGTAAAGCACCTGCAGAAACACTGTATGTGATTGTTCCAGAATCTGGTTCTGATGCAACAACAGTTGCACTAATAGATGCACCTTCCTCTACACTAGCAATCGTAGCACCAGCTGCAGGTGATGAGAATGTTACTGGTCCATCAATAGTAATAAAATCTGTTTTTAATGCAACACCACCATCAGGATTTTCAACTCTTACATCATAATCACCATCACCAGTACCAGAAACATTTGGTGTTACAAAGGTAACGCTTGTTGAACTAACAAATGATTCTGATACTGCATCATATTCAGTGCCATTAGGAGCAATTAATTTAATGATTGGTATTGAACCAAAGTTACTACCAGTCAGTGTAATTGTTTCACCACCTGCAGGATCAGCTGCAGTTTGACTTCCAGGATAACTAAGAGAATCTACAACTGGTGGGGTTGAGATTGGAATCCATGTTGTACCATTATGTTGTTCTAGTTTAGATGTCGTACTATTAAATCTCAACATACCAGCGGTTGCAGATGCGGGTCGTTGAGCAGTTGTACCAATGGGAACTTTCAAATAAGCAGTTCCACCAACATTTAGTCCAGCAGTTCTTTGAGCTGCATTATTATTATCACCAGTATTAAGTCCCATTGTGGAACTCAATGTAACTCTATATCTTTCTTGAGTTGCACCACTACCATGAATTCCACCAAGAATATCTAATCCACTATTAGTAATTCTGACTCGTTCACTAACTGTAGGTTCATCCCATCTTGTACCAACATTTTGAGCAGGACCAGTTTCAAATACAATAGCACCATAAGTGGAACTTGCATGACTAGAAAAAATTAGTGCATTATCATTATTAGTACCATTAGACCAATAATTACCATAATTACCAAGTCTTATTGCACTATAATCAATACTACCATCAATAGCAAATATAATTCTCGATTCATATGATTCACTACTGTGGTTTCCCTTATCACCACTCAATTTCAATTGAGCATGTTCAGTACTGTGCAAATGTAATTGCACACCACTATCAGCAGTTACAGCACTATTACTAGTACCATAACCGATTGCTAAAGACGGTTTTACGTCATCAACTAATTGAGCTTTAGACTGACTCATTTTGTGATATTATCCTTCCGAGTTATTTATGACCCATGATGTAGTGTCCTCATCCCACATATATTCTGCAGGACTAGCGCCAGATGGATATGCAACTGGTGCTTCCCAATTACCACCAGAATTTAATGTCCAAGATGGATGTGGTTTAGCAGTAATAAATTTATCTAAAGTTCTATCATACTTCATACCAGTTCCAGCATAACGTCCTCTCTTAGAACCATCTGGATATGTTTGTACCCAATCTTCATGATCACCAACAGCACCAGATGCAATAAAAGCAAATGATGCATTGATCACTTCAAGTACATTTCCTTCATCATCAATTCTTGCAAAACTAGACATTTACTTTACCTCTTATACTGTGTATTTAATAATTACAACACCCTGGCCGCCAGTTCCACCAAAAGCATTTGTAGAGTTACCGGCATCAGCAGCACCTCCGCCACCTCCACCATAGGCACCTCCACCACCTCCGTTGTTGAATCTAGTAGTACCAGCAGTAGTTCCGCCACCAGAGTAGTTAGTTCCAGCAGATCCAGTTGGAGCTCCACCATTTTGACCTTGAGAACCATTCATATCTCCACCATCACCACCATTGAAATAACCAGTACCACCATCTAAACTATTAGCAGGTGTTGGGTACTGGGATGGGTTACCATCATTGTCATAGGCACCACCGCCCCCACCACCAGTGTAGTAAGTAGTAGATCCATTACCACCATTACCATTGTGAGCTCCATTATTTTGAGCTCCACCACCACCGCCAGCACCACCATTAGTACCGTTACCACCAGCAGTATTTTCCTGACCATTATTACTACTGTCTATGGATCCACCAAATCCACCTGCACCACCTGTACCAAATACAGATGCTGTTCCATCAGGACCAGTGTAAGAAGTACCACCATTAATAGTACCAGTTCCTCCAGCACCCCCTTCAGAAGCTTTTATTCCACTACCATTTGCTGCATTACCACCACTTCCAGTAGTAGTATTAGATGTACCATTAGATCGTCCACCACCTCCACCTGTTGCTTGGAATGTAGTAGAACCAATTACAATACTAGATGTACCACCAGCACTAGCATCTGGAGAACTACTACCATTTGCTTGACTTCCAGCACCAGCAGCGCCTACAGTAACCGAATATGTTCCATTAGGAATATTTACTGTACCATAGACCATTCCACCACCTCCACCGCCGCCAGATCCAGCATTATTTTGTCCACCAGCGCCGCCTCCGCCGCCACCGATGACATAAATTTCTGCAACTTGTGATCCACCATTATTAACAAAATTGCCGCCTTGATTGAAGAAGTGAAACTTATATCCACCAGAAGTGGTTACATAATCACCAGAAGTAGATGAAATAGCTCCTTCTGTAATGTCTTTCCAACTAGTTCCATTATACCATTCAATCACCTGACTATTTGTATTAAATCTCATCTGACCTGCTTCATTAGTAAAACCAGATCTTTGTTGTGTTGTTCCTTTAGGAAGACAAATAGCAGTTGTATCCTGACTCATGTCAACTACACATGCAGGTTCAATTTCAGCACCAAAACCAATTTTACCATCATATCTTAGAGTCAAATTACGAATTGGAACCTGTGGACTTGATGTACTATGAATACTTTCCCAACAGAGACTTGTTAAACCATTATTTGTCAAATCTCGATATCCACCGATTCTCGCCATGTACCCACCATTAGGAATGACAGTATTAGAGTCACTACCTGTAGATCCTTTCCAAGCAATATATGCAGGATCTTGTGACCCACCTTCATCATTGCTAGGGGTTGCATCTAATTGAATATAATGTCTACCACCACCAGTATACCAGACCTGTTGAGTTACATCTGTGTTTATATTACCATTACCTACCGTACCATAATCTGCAGGGCCGCCATCACCAACACCAAATCTGGTTGGTTTATTCAATCCAATGTAACCATTAGGTGCAGCAGCTTGAGTAATAAAAAGTTGATCGGAGTCTAAATTTACACCGATATTAAGTCTACCAGAACTATTTTTCCAAATTCTATGTGCAGTAGCATGAGAAGATGATATAGCAATACCATCATCTTTTGTAACACCACGTTGTCTCACTTCAAGTGTGCCTGAAGTATCAACACCAATACCACCATCAATGAGAACAGAACCGTCTCCATCTACCTCAAAGATTTTTGTTTGAGCATTACTTGTGAGGTTAGAATATGCTTCAAAAACTGGATTACCTGCATATTGAGTTGCTCTATATACAGACAATCTCGCACCTGATCCAGACGTACCACCAATGT
>CEOI01015482.1_pt1 | contig 21620 bp, 5 predicted proteins | sample 530351 | NCBI WGS metagenome assembly CEOI01 (sample SAMEA2619962, study PRJEB7988) | marine metagenome | biome: marine biome (ENVO:00000447); feature: deep chlorophyll maximum layer (ENVO:xxxxxxxx); material: "saline water (ENVO:00002010), including plankton (ENVO:xxxxxxxx)" | depth 17 m | reverse complement strand
ATTTATATGGTTCAGTACTTGTTTGAGTAAATCTTTGAGTTCGCCGATTTCTTCTTCTATTTTATCGAGTCGGGTTTCCTTCTCGATTCTGGTTTTATATGCCTTCATATATTGTTCATAACTATGAACATTCTTATTCACAATGGCACCAGACTCAGAATCTCGTTCTAAGTCTGGATGTCCATCAACATTAACATTCTTCATACTGCAAGTGCGAGTGCTCTAAAGTTTCTGATCTTAGGTGCAAGTGCTTGATTGTCTGCAATCATCACAACTTTAACTGCAAATTCCTTGAATTTTTCAAGTCCTGTAATTTCATAATCAAATGCCTTGAACCCTTCGACATCAGTGGAAATAGGATAACCACTAGAAGTAACTGGTACTTCTTCATATTCAATCAGATCAAATGCATCAATTTCATCATCACTTCTTGTCTTGACAAAGACTTTAATATCAGCACCTTGTCTTCTGATAGCATCAAACATAACTCTGACAGAAGTTGCAGAAGTTTCGAGATTCACTTTCTTTGTGATGTAAACCGCATCATGAAGTGAACCTGTTGGTTCCAACTCACTAGTGAGGTTCAATGTAGAATCAGTATTAACAATCTTGTTAATTCTGTTCATTGCAGTAATGACAGAAGAACCAGAGAGTTGAATTAGTGGACTTAAGTTGTCTACAGTTGTAGACATGGTTGTGTTCAATGTGAAACTTTGAGCACTACCGTAATTGTCTTGGTTTGGTTTGGACAGGATGACTCTGGAAGAATCCAGTTCATTAACTTCCAAATTCTCAAGAACAACTGTTGGTGTTGCACTAAAAGTACCAGTTGATTTTTCAGATACAGGAGCACCAGCAACGGAATCCATAGTTACCGAGAGATTGGTTCCTGGTAGTACCAATTGATTGAATCTTGGAGTAATGCTTTCAAATTGTAAATTTCTGGAAGCATTAATATTTCTACCACCAGACTGTAAAGTTTCATTTGCTTTTGCAGTAGTAGTAATCTTATATCTATCCATATCAACAACATCAGCAATCTGATGTCTCTTATTGATCTCGGTTAGTGGAATACCATTTAGAGTATAGAACTCAACAGTATCGTTTGTGTTGTGTGCAATAATTGTGCTATTTGACAATCCTCTACCACCAGAAGGCACTGTCAATGTATTTCCAGAGATTGACTTGTATGCAATAATTTCACCACCAATACGAATCAAACCGAGGTTTGTTGCACTAATTGCAGCATTATTGATCTGTGATGGTGCGAAAGTAGCATCGGAAATTGTGATAGTGGTATCAACAGTAAACTGCTGATTTGTCATATTAGTCTGTAGTTTTACAGCAGGAATGTCCGAAACAACACCAGAAATATCAACATAGTTCTGTAGGGTATGCATACAGTGGTTTGGATGCAATACAGTTATTGAAGCAACATTGTCGGTGAAGAACAGAGAATCTGCAGGAAGTTTAACCTCAGGAATAATTCCGTTCTTGAGACTTGTGGAAAGATTAGATCCAGTGGTAAACTTACACCTGTTAATAGTAAACTTAATGTCCTCAAACTGATCTGGTGTCCAAATGCTCATGTTTTGTGACTTGAACAAACTACCAATGGATGGTTGTTTGTCAATAACCTGATTTGTAGTCACATCAGTTTCATTCAATCTAGATACCCATGCTTTATAGTTCAGAGATCTAGTTCTAAGAACGAAACAATAATCATTACCTTCTGCAAGGTATACAGGAGTCTTGAATGTAAATCTAGTTGCAGTTGAAGCTGTTGCAGAAGTATTAACATCTGCTGCAGCAACAGTAACTTTACTTAGTGGAACAATCTCTTCAGTTGGGAAACCATTCTTAATGGTTCTAATATCCATAGTTACAGGGATAGTAGAGTCCTTAGACTGGAAGAAAACATCAATCGAACTGACAAATGCGCCACCCTTCTGTTGAATAAAGAAAGACTGTGCAAGTGGGTCACCACGACGAGGTGGTGGTGGTGGGGGATCAGGAATGAATACCGTTCTTGTTTCACTAATTGGTGTAGAAGTAATTTCAGGAATCTGGAAATCAATACTGAGACTTGTCAACTCAAGTAGAGTTCCATCAGAATCGTAATTAGCAACTGCGTTCGTATCAGAAACACCAGCAATAGTTGTATTAGTTGTCTGATCTGTCAATACAAATCTAGACTGACCAGTTTCAACTTTATTAGGTGGAACAATAATAAACGCACGAACTTCTCCAGAAGCATTAGACTTAACTCTTGGTTTAGTTAATGTAACTTCGGCAACAGCACCCGTGGTTTGACCAGTGAATAGAATCTTATCACCTGGATTGATTGGGTTAATAATTGTGCCATCATTAACCTTGACATCTTTAATTGCAAGAACAGTGGTCGATGCACTATAAGATGCGTCTAGAGTAGAATCATAATCAGAAGGAGAAACTACAGTAGCTTCCAAATTTCTAGGTGAAGTTCCAACTACAGGTAAGAATGTTTCAATAGTTACTTTTTCACCAACAACAAATGCTGTACTATTGACATTTCTAATTACATTACTGAACAATCTTGGGAAGATAGCACCATTAGAGTCTTCTCCATCAATGAAGAAGTACATCTCAGTATTTGGTTTCAGTCTATTTGCAAATGCATCAATAACAATAGATCTAGCATATTTGATGGACTCAATAGAATCAATTCTATCACCAACCTCTAGATTTTGAGTTACTGAACTAAATTCATTAGTAACACCATCTCTTTCTTGGAAAATGTTCGTACCACCAGAACCTCGTCCAGAACCAGTAGTATTCCAAGAACCCCACTGATCACCATCAGCACCACTCTGATCATATAAGAACTTGATAGGACCAGTTAAATCGATCTCTGGTACATTTTCAAGAGCAGTTCTCTGTGTGTCATACCAAACATCTCTGGATGGAGAAATCTGGAAGTCACCAATCCATGTAGTAGTGTTGAATGGATTGAGGTTTACAACTCTACTTGCATATGGGTTGGATTGCAGAGTTACCTCAGTGTAAGGTAGAGTTAAGAAATCGCCAGTTTTTTGTAAACCACCAACGCTGTCAAAATCCAATCCAATATTGTTTACATATGGATATGGTCTGATTAAACCCTCGTCGATGTCAAGAGACATCTTGAAGTCAATATTGTTTGTTGCGGCAAAATTTCTAGACTTGAAGTTATCCACTAGGAAACCATTCTTAAATCTATTATTACCACTTCCATCCAGAACGAGCATGTTGTTCGTATCTGTTTCAAGTAAACTCAAAGAAGTATAATATTCAACATTATCGAGTCTAGTCTCAAGACCACCAATATCTTTCATGGTGTATCTCTTATTTTTCTCGTTCCTAATTTTAACAGTCTTTACATCTCTCAGGAATGCTGGAACTGTAAGAGTAGAAAGTAATAGAGCATTTCCAATATTTTCTGGTGGTGCTGGATTTGCAGCACCCGCACCAGTTGCAACTACAAACTCACCAGAATTATCTAAGAAAACCTTATCAATTCTGTTTGTATAATAGTTGTAGTCGTAACTGATGAATTCTGCGGGATATGGGAATACCTGTACGGACTTGGTAGTTCCAAACACGTCAAACGCAGAAGTTGCATTTGAACAAACAAACGGTGCAACTGCAGTACCAGTTCCAGTAGAAGTTGCTGTAGTAAAAGTAGTTCTAAAATCAAATACATCACTGTATGGAGAACCATCAAAGTTATATGGAATTTCAGAATACTTAATATCGTTTACTAAATCATAGGAAGCGATAGAGAAGAAATCATTATTGGTTTGACTATGAGAAAAATAATCGAATACAATAGTAACTTTATTTCTTGGTGTTGGTCTATTTCCAAGTCTAGTTAACTTAGAAATTCTATAAGCGTCCTCGGTATCATTCTTAACCAGAGCAAAGTTATTTGTAATATCAACATAGTTACCATAGACAACTTCAGTCAAGAATCTACCAGTTAGATCTGGATTTGTAAATACAACGATTTGAGTTGTCAGATTAGTTCCTTCGACAAATTTTTCTTCCTGAAGGAATTTTACATATACGGTAACACCGTCAATATCAATAACTCTTGCAAGAATATCATTCTGTTTGAGAATATCACCTTCAACAAGTCCTGTCGTGCTGTTCATCAAAACACGATCAAACATGTCAGCATCAGCAACACCAGAAACTGCCGCTTCATGGATAGCATGTACTTTGTAAACGTCTGGGAATTTTAGATTGATCTCTTTATCATCGAATCTGTTTCCATAAACAGTAAAGTTTGTCCCTTTGGCATTTTTTGCACTGAGGAAATTATATCTCTTTGGTTCCTTCTCTTTGATTGAGGTATTATTAACTCTCAGTTTATAGTAAACATCAACAGAAGATGGAGAACCACTAATACTGGAAAGAACTAAAGTTTGACCACTTACAGTTGCAGTAGCAGTGTGAGTTCCTACAGAGGAAGTAATTAAAAATCCAGTTGCGAGTGGAGTAAAGTTATTAGGTACAGAAATAGAAACTTCACCACCAGAAACACTCTTAGTTACTTTCTCTAACTTGGTGTAAGAGAAGTCACTAACTGATTTTGTTGGTAGATCAGCAGAAGATACAAAGAACTTTTTATTGGTAGACTTAAGACCTGCAGATCCTGTAATTGTAGCAGTAAAAGTACTGCCATTATTGACAATATTATTGATGTCAGAAACAGAGTTAGTAGCTACGTTTGTTAATGTATAGGTTGTATCATTTTTACTATTAGTGATAACATCACCATTTGCAAATTTACCACTTACCTGTCTTACTTCAATGACAGAGTTTGAACCAGATACAGTAACACCATTAACTACAGCACGTGTTCCCTTTGATGTAAATACAAAATCACCTTCAACCAATCCAGTTGAATTATTTGCAACTGTAATTTTGACGTAAGTTGTCAAATCTTGTAAATACAATCTACCCGAAGTAAGTCCAATTGCTCTTGCTTGTCCAATATTTACATTAGAACTATTTCTAAGAGAAAGAGTTTCACCAGTAGTAACACTACCAGTAGTAGCAGTAGTAGTGAGATACTGACCGAAATCAATATTAGTTGCTTTATTATTTACAGCAAAAGATGATCTTGGTTTCTCTACTAAAATATACTTTTTAGAAACAGTAGAGATTTCAAAACCTCTAACATATGCTTTACCAGGACCAACTTCTACAGTATAGAAATTATTACCATTGATAGAATTTTCTGGGTCAGTTGCAACAGGATCTCTTGCAAGAATAGTTCTTCCATCCTCAATTACTTCACCAGGATCGTATACACCTTCATTAGTTCCATCATTTAGAGTTTCTCTAACTCTAATCGTGAAATCTTTGATTGTATAATCACCAGACTCATCAAAAGTTCTTCTAGCAAGATTCTTTTCTAGTTCGTTGTAGAAAGAACGATCTACAAGTTCCTCAAGATTGCCCTCATCCAATCTAAGTAACTCGATGAAGTCACCGTTATCGGAGAACGACGTGAGTTCTTTACTTAGAGTAGGTACAATTTTTAATCTATCTGCACCAGGAGCTGCAAAGTTAGTAGATCCATTAGCATTGTCAAACAATGTTGAATCTTCATCACTAGAAACTTTGGACTCAGCGATAGACAAACCAACTTTGTAAGATGGTTTATTTGAATACTGATCAAGAATCAGGGTTTGATCAGATACCTCAACAAAATATCCACGAATATAGTAAATACCATTCGTGATATAAGCAACACTACCAGTATATGCAGTTGCGTTTTGTAAGTAAGTTACTGCAACAGATGCATTAGTCGTTGCATTCAATAGAGTTTCATTGTTAGCAAATCTGGTTCTCTGGGACCCATCAGAGTTTACACCAGACTTGGTATACTTAACGTATAGAGTAAGAGCATTCTTTTCAGAAGTTGCTACAGAAATAGTATTTACAACAACAGCTTCAACTTCGGAATTTTGACCTCTCAGAGTAGTGCCAACCAAAGACTCTCTGTAAGATTCAACTTCCAAACCATTTACAAGGTTCTGTACAAGTACAGCATGATATTCCAAGTCAAAACCGACTTGTCCAGGGATTACAACCGATCCATCTTTAAAAGTATGATTAGCAAACTTCTCAATTTGATTCTGCAACTGTGTTTGCAGTTGAGTTAATTCTCTAGCTTGTACAGGTCGCCCAGGCTTAAATAGAATCTTCTGATAATTCTTTGAACTATCAAAATCATCAAAATATGGGGCAAGTTTAAGGTTGGTCTTTTGCATTGCCTAAAAGGAGTCCTTTTCTTTTTATTTATGGGTGTATCAGAACTCGATAACGAGCTTAATATCTTCTGTCTGGTCGTCAGATCTAATAATGGTTTTTCTGTTCTCAATATAAAGAATGGAACCACTGAATTTTTGTACTTCAGATGCAGCGTAACCAGTCGTAAAACTAATACCAGCAATAGTTACAGTTCCAGTTGCAGCAGTATCTGGAGTTAAAACAGTATTGGATGTTGCACCAGTAATTGCATTCGCACCACTGAATTCTACAAGTTGATACTGTTGATTACCAGACTGTGTAGCAGCAACATATTCATTCTGATAGTATCTCAGAATTTTGTTAACAGAATCCCAGTGAATAACAACACCTTTAGCACCAGTAGTTGCTTGAGTGATTGTCTCACCGATACTATAGTTTACATTGGTTGCAGTTGGGAATTTGATTGCCTTACACACAGCAGCAGTACTAGCAGTTAAGTCTTGTCCACCAGGAGCTTTTGGATCGGAAATCAAACCAAATCTTCTGAATTCCATGTTGACAGGAACATCACCACCACCATCAAGGAATTCAACTGCTTTGTTGATCATAACTCTATAAGCACCCATCTCTCTAACGATGTTAGAACCATGACCATCTGGAGGGGAGATGATTGCATCAATAGTAGGAGAACCACTGCTCAAGTCTAGAGGGGTTGCTGTTCTTGCTTGTGCAGCAGAAAGTGTAGTATAAGATTCGGAAAGATCAATCTTTCCATATGTGTAACCACTACCAACTACGGTCATTGCAACAGTAGCAGGATCGATCTGTCCAGAAGTAGGAGCAGTGGAAGAAACCGTAAAGGTAACGACAGCACCAGTACCATCACCAATAACAGGACAGAAATATGTACCAGCAGTAATACCAGAACCTACGTTTCTAACGAGTGCTTGATCAACAGCACCAGAGGTCGCAGCAGTCTGTACAGTTGTGTTTGTTTTGACTGGCATAAAGTCACTAGACACAAACTTAACGAAATCATTGATTCCGAGTGTGTACATGTACTTCCATCTGTATGAATCAGCAGTAGTAAAAATAGAAGTAGATTGACCTGTTGGTTCTACCGTAGAAATTACACCATTAGGATTTGCTGGTGTCTCGCCGTTGTAGATACACTTATAAATGTCATAGTTGCTGTTCATGACATAAAACTGTGAATCATACAGTTTGTTTGCACCAGTTGCAGATTGATAAGCAACAGAATAGTTGTGCTTATACATGTCATAACGAGTATTTACGGTCCAAGTTCTCTTTCTGATAACTTGGTTTACATCACCACGAGTAACTCGCTTCATAGCGATCATGTCATCATAGATCTCACTCAATTCGTCAAACGAATCGGTGGGAGCGGGGATCTGATCGATATCATTGAAACCTTGTCCAGTATATCTCTCAGAATTCCACGTTTGTGAACGACCGATGAACACATAGATCTTACTTCGATCTCTAAGTGCTTCCGTAGAAGAATCGGCAAGAGCATTACCAGCAGCATCAAGAGGTTCCTCAAGGGATTCCATGAACTGCTCTGCAGCAAATACTCTAAAATTGTCAGCAACTAATGATGCCATTATACGCCCCGATAACTTGTTGTTTAATGTTATTTATACTGTATCAATTAGCGAAATATACTTTATCATCGGTAGATGCAGTTTGTGCGGTAGTCCCGACAACACCTCTGGTCACACCTTTCAGATCAGTTGTTGTGTGATTTGTGTATTCAATACACTCATTACCGATGAATGCCCTATAGGAATCGTACCCAACACCAGGATTGATAACACTGATACTAGTGATAGTACCAGAACCATCTAATACACCTTCTAATGTTGCGCCTGTTCCACCACCATTATTCACATTCAGAACAAAATCAAGATCATTATATCCAGAACCACCATTCTCAATTACAACCTTAGTAATTTCACCATCAACCACAAATGGTTGCAATACAGCATTAGAACCACTACTAGAGGAAACTGTGACCGTAATATCACTCTCTAATGCCATACCAGTTCCCGCAACACCAATTGTTTCTGCAGTTGTTGTGATATTACCAGTCAATTTACTACCGAATGTAACTTCATTAGAATCTAAGATAGTAGTTCTAACAACAGCTGCTTCATATGTAGGAACAAGAACTAAACCATTTGGCGTTGGATTTGTCTCCTCCGCAATATTCCATCCCTCTTGATCCATTGTAGTAGAAGTGATTACATCACCTCTGATTGGATCAATTAGGACATTTGCAGATGCACTAGTTCCAACACCATAGGTTCTAAATTTGGTATTTCTTGGATATCCAAGTCCACCACTAGTGATTGTAAGACCAGTGACAGAACCATCGGTAACATTTGCAGTACCAGCAAATCCAGAAGGACCAGTCAACCCAGCAGGACTCGATACTTCCATAGTAGATGGAGAATGAATTGCTGTAACCTGTCTTGTAGTAGATTCACCAGGAATCTGAATTGTTTCACCAACAGAAACCTGAGAACTATAGGAATCTACATCAACATCAGAATTTGCACCGTAGAAGTCACGAATTCTGAGAACATGACCAGAAGTCAAGACACCTGCAGTGAAATATAGTTTATTGGCAAGAATATAATAATCTGTTCTTGGATCTAAGATAGAACCATTAGATGTGATAAAGAGTTGGTTCTCAAGTTCTCTTGGTCTACCAATCAGAGCATCTGCGTAGTATGCATTAGAAGAAAGAGTCAAGTCATATGTAGTTGCAGAAGTTGTAGTGATACTATCTAAGGTTCTCATCACACCATGAGTGGAAATGAAGATATTATCGTTTGTTGCAGGAGCAGTAGTAAAGTTAATTCTAGACTTAATAGTACCATCTAAAGTGTAATCAACAACAGGAGTCAAAATACTTCCGTTCTTGAAAACAACGATATTTTCTGGATGTGGTAAAGTGCCACCATACTGTTCTGCGGGAACAAAGTTTTCTTCATCCAAGAACATATTAAACTCAGTTCTGGTACTATTGTAAGGAGTGTTGATATAATCAAGAACTGTACCAGATTGAGTCAGAATACCAAATGGTGTACCAGTTGTTGTTGCGGCATCAAATTGGATCTGGGATCCACTGTTAAACGTAAATCCTCTACCAAGAGCAAGTTTGACTTGATTATTCTGTATGAGAATTAGACCTTCCTGTTCTGCAGCAGTCAGAGTTCTATTCAAATTATAAACCTGATTAGAACCGCCATTAGATGTGAGAGTAATCTTCTCATTTTCGTGCATCATGATAGTGAAGATTTCATCATTAGCAACAGGTGCTACAGTAAAGTCAATACATCCCTTTGCACTATCTGGTGCATGTTTTAGTGCATTGTTTGCATTTCCACCAACATCTGTAAGATGGTAATCTACGTCTGGTTCTAGAACAACGTTGTTCTTGGATACAATCAGATCCTCATGACCAGTATAAGTATTGTCCTTAACACCATCTAGTGTGACTCTAAATCTAGTTCTAGAACCATCATAAACTTGGTTGATCTCATTAGTCATATACTGTCTGGTATCACCAGGAGCAAACTGAACGATATCAATTGCAGCAAGATATCCAACACCCATTGGGATGGACATATTGTTGTAAGTGTTACCATTACCGATACCAGAACTTGCAGCAGTTGCAGTTCCAGCATGATCATATGCAACTCCAGGTTCTTGAATCACACCACCAAATGCAACAAAGGTGTTTGCTGGATCGTCATGCATCACACTTGCATTCAGATTGAGAAGCGTAATCAGGTAGAACTGAGATGCGATTGTAATCGTACCAGATCTCTGTGGGACATTAACTACATTAGTACCAGTGATTGTAGTAGAACCAGATCTTTGACCAACAGTAAATGTGTTGTTTACTGTGCTAATCTTAACAGTTGTACCACCTCTTTGTAATACAAGTAACCATGCATTGATAATGTCCCCAAATACATGTTCTGGACGTAGATCACCAGTTTTAGCATGGAATTCTACTTTATCAGTTGCAAGTGTTGGTAGATTTGTACCAGAGAATGTTAGTGTATTTGCAGCACCATCCCAAGTATAGGAATTTTGATCCTGATAAACACCGTCAACATACACAAAAGGAACTTTAGTTGCATGATTGGCAACTGCAGTAGTATATGAAAGAACAGTAGACGAAGTTTGTGTTAACTCATCGGTCCTATCTGCAAAGTGAGTTGCAAAATATTCATGGAAAAGAATGAATACATCTTCTGTAGCCGTAGGTGGTGTTGGAGTTGTAAATACGATTCTGTGAGTAGATGGACCATTATTGATATCATGCGTATCCAATTCAAGAATTAAATCATAGTCAATTGAAGGATACTGATATACACCATTTCTAATTACAACTAAGGATTCTTCGCTTGGTTCCTGACCTCTTAGTTCTTCACACTTTTTACCACCAGCACCAGAATTGGTGTTGTCATGGAGTAGTGTAAACTCTCTTCTGACACCATCGAAGAATTCATTTCTATCATGTACCCAGTTTCTATGATTGTTTGGAACAAGTTGTCTATTGAAAGACAACATGTTAATACTGTCAGCGAGAACTGGAGGAGTTGTAAATGTAATCTTATTGTTGGATACTGTCTGTAGTTGAACGTTAGTTCTAGAATCATCAGCATTCAAATGAATGTCTGGTCTTACAAGAACACCATTCTTGACATGGAACACATCGGTGTTATTTGACGATGTAGAAGGGACACCATCATCGGATGTGTTAAATCTGGTTCTAACACCATTGAATACATTGAACTGGTCAAGTTCAGCACCCTTCTTAGTGCTGTCATTTGCAACATATGCACTCTTGAAATCTCTGATAGACATTTGAGTACCAGAAGCGGGTGCAGTTACAAATGTAATTTGAGTTCCCGAAACACTATATTGACTCTTTGTCATATATGTACCAGAAGTCTCCACTAGGAGAGAGTTTTCACCATCCCATGGAGTGTAGTCATCGTCTTGGTTAATCTTTAGATCGAAGGTTGTGGTAGAACCATCAAACTGAGAACTAATATCATTGATAACCTCTACATGACTGGAAGAGAACTCTGGATTGGAATACTTAAACTTAGTACCGAAACCGTGGGCTGTCGTACCATCGACAAACAAGGTGCCATCAATAGTTTCCTTATCCAGTTCAAAGAATCCATTTGGTTTCTTAACAGTATTAGACTCAATTTTTAATGTTACATTCTTCTCTTGATTACAAACTAAAGTTTTTGCTCTAGCAAGGTGTTGATTGAGACCAGTAATTGTAGGTTTTTCACACTCTACAGTTTCATTAATATACCAACCAAAGATCTCAGACGGATCAACAGAGACAGGGAATGTAATCGTAGAACCACTGACTGTGTAATCAGTTGTCAGATGAGTTTGATTGACACCAACAAAGAAGATCAATAACTGACAATTTGACGTTGGTGTTACACCAATATCAAAGGTTGTACCAGCAGATCCTGTAATTGTAAGTGGTTGTAGTGATGGATGATCAAGAACAAATGTGGTGTCTCCCTGTACAGTTGTATTAGGGAATCTAAGAGTTGTACCACCATTAATCAACTCATAATCAGCATGATTTTGAATAACACCATTCAGTGATACCAAAAGTCTATCTGCATTAGATGCTGTATACTGAATACCACCTTTACTTAGATTGATCTGGTTATTGTTATTGACACCAGAACCTTGCAAGGTTTCAAAATTATTTGTCAGGAAGAGAGATGTTAGTTCATCTCCTGGGAAAATTGGGAATAGTGGCAGAATGTTATCCGCAGAAATCGTATAGGAAACACCAGGAGACTGAATAATACCATTTACAGACAAAATAGTCTTACTAGTAGTAGAAACATAAGAAGTACGAATGTTTCTAATCAAGTTAATTACATATTCATTGATGACAATTTGATCGTCAAATAGAAGTACAACAATATAACCTTCGCCGGCTTCAATAACTCTACCAATGTGTTCAGTCTGAGAACCGAATACTAAATCGTTAATTTGATATGGATTTGGAGATGGTAAATTATCAAACCAAATATATTGTTTATTACACTTTGGAGTTTCTACACTCAAGTCTAACAGACTCTGGATACTGGTTTTGAAAGTAACAGCACTTCTAACCAGATTTTGAGATCTACCAATCAGAGACTTTCTACTATGGATTCTATGTTTACCAAACAGTCTAAAACCTGCTGGGTGAGTATTTTCATTAACCTCAGATCTCCACTCGCTTGTGTTTCTCTCGTTAGTTAAAGAATAAGAGAAATCTTGATAATAGATACTATCTTCTACTTTTTGGAAGTCATCACTAATAAATCCAACGGTCCCAAGGAATGATTCGGGAATATTACCGAAAGAATTTGACTTGGAATATGCACGAGCACTATTAACTTCAACGATAGTTCCATAATCTCTTCCATCAGAAGAAACAATGATATCGTTAACTTCAAACTTACCAGATGTGACTAACAGTTCAATCGTCGAGGATTTTGCATCACAGGATAGAATTTTTGCGCCGGCAGACTTATTCTTAAGTGTTACTGTGTCTTGAAGATCTAAGGTTCTTCTACGCATCGTAGGAACGATGACAGCACCACTACCACCATCTTGACTTACTACAGTGATTGTAGGAGCAGTAGCAAAACCACTACCACCATTTACAACTTCCAAATCAACAATTTCACCAGAACTATATCTTGGTTTATATGTTGCAATTGTTTCAGATCCATTTGTTCTAATAACTGGATTTAAATTATATCCTTGTCCACCATCAGTAATTTTAGCTGAAGCAATCTCAAAGTTTGCTTTTACTCTGACTGTAATAGGAAGATTTAGATAATTTCTTACAGTTCTGGATCCATAGAACTGATCACCAAAAGTAATGTATTTAATTCTGTTTAACTTACCAATAGATTTGGAATTTGCAAGTAAAACAGCACCCGTACCAGAATCACTAGTTACACCAGTAATTTCTGGTAGAATTTGATATCCCTCACCACCTCTTACAACATTAACTGTCTTGATTGGTCCAGTAGCACCTCTAGATCTAATAGAGAAATCAATTTGTGGGATATCAACTACAGTTGCTTCTGTTTTAATCTTAAACTGAGTACCCTGAGACTCAAGAACTTCATATCTACCAATAATTTCTGCTTTTTCAACCTTCAATTCATAAATTGAGGTAGGAGTATGAATGTAAATGATACTCGGGATCTTAGAAGGATCAATTTCAACAGAATCATTAGTAACAACCGAATCTCTTTGGAAGAATGGATTGAAGTTTAAAATATCAAATGAAAGATTGAAATCTGTAGCACTAGCAAACTTTAACTTGTAAACCTTATGACTTTCTAAAGTTACTGGGAACACCTGTTTGTTATTAACAACAGTTGGAACTGTTCCAATAGCACTCAGATTAATTTCAGTTGGTACAGTATTTTTTCTATATTCAATTTCAACGATATCGGAGTTAGAAAGAAGATGATTACCAGTAAATGTAAATTCAATTTCTTTCTTTGCAGTATCAACTGTGTAATTTAATACTGGTGGTGTGTCCAGAGAACTTACATATGCAATAGCACCAGAACCAGCGGTATCGTCATTGTTGAATACTAAGCTGTCACCGACTTTATAATCGTCACCTGGCTTTTCGATAATTACTGTTTCGACTTCACCAACAGATGCAGATTCTGTGGTTAGAATGGTTTTATAAACATTCTTAACTTCTTCTGGGTATTGGTCATTATCTGCATCATTAACTCTAGCAAATGCTTCGGGAACTGCATCATTATCTCTATTTGGACAAGTATTATAGACATCTGGATCTGAGAAGTACTTAACACCAATAACATGAGGGAATACATCCACCATGAAATAACAGTAAGCACCATCAGGGAACTCTGGAGTTACACAGAATCTACCATTAAATTCATCAAGAGTACCGAGATCTTTTACATATTCATAGTCTTCAATGAAAGATCCTAATGGATAATCATTAATAGATGGTCCATTAGTACGAGTGCCAGACAATCTCCAAGAAGATGTTTGTTCACTAATACCAGATGTTTTGTCTAATGCTGTTGTGTAACCATACTTACAGTAAATTGGATGTCCGTCATAAGACCAACCAACAACTTTGGAGTGAGTGGAACTAGTAATACCGTAATACGTCTCAAATTTAGACGTATTTGTCATTTGAAGATATTGATACTTAAGTCTAGATTTAGGGAAATTGGAAGGTACAACTTCAGCAACTTTCAATGCACCCCTAACTCTGTCGTCACCTTGTACAAAAGTAACTAAAGCGTTATTCAAAGCATTATTAGCAATTGTAGTCAATCCACCATTAGAAAGAGATACAACTTTAGTTCCAGTGTTAATTCCAGCAACAAAAGTCCCAACAGGGAGTTCTGGGTGGATTGCCTCCATACCAACGACAAGATTAGTAACATCCTCTAGTGTCAACGTGTTACTGGTAAAAGAAGTAACCTTTTTATTATATCCAACTTGTTCGTCAAATACATATCCACCAAATTCATCAATACCAGTGATAAATCTATTAGCAATGTTAAACGTCCACCTGTTGATAGTGGACTCAACTAATGCGTTGGAATCACCGACAGTAACCTGGACCATGGGAGGAATCACATAACCAGAACCAGCATTAACGATAGTCACACTAGTAACTTTACCACCAGAAACAACCGCTCTTAGTACGGCATCCTTACCCATACCACTTATGGTAATATTTGGTTCATTGAAATAATTCTGACCGCCATTCAAAATTTGAACTGCTACAATACTACCGTTTGCAACTACAGCTTGCAATTCAGCACCAGATCCAGAATTAATTTCTACAGTAGGATCATAAGCAAAACTAGTACCTAGTTGAGATGTGAGAGTAATCGCAGAAGATGCACTCTTAGAAGAAATCAGAGGACCAGACATTGTAACAATGATATCACCATTGTCTGTATTGACAAATGGAACATCATATGAAGTCAGTTTGCCACCACCAATAACTCTAATGGTTGGTGCTTCAGTGTATCCATAACCTTTCTCTACAACAACAAAACTGGTAATATTACCATCTTTGAATTCTACATCAATTACAGCTTCCTTAAATCCATCGGGATTTTTTTGAACATTATTTACGACTGGATTATTATTGATAATCTGAATTTTTGGTTTTGTCGAAAAACCTTGAAGATTTGTTAGATTTGTAGTTACAAAATTATTAATATCTACCTTCTCGATACCACCTGCAATTTCAAATACAGTCTCAGTTACAGTAATATCAGCAGTTTCAGAACCATTCTTTTTCAGAATGGCCTTTGGATATCCAGTCTTATCAAAAGCATATGTGGATGTATATGGAATTTGATATACACCACCATTAGAAATAGTTAGGGTATTTACGGCACCATAAGGTACAGTGTTACCACTAACAGTTTGATATTGAATACCATCTACAGTGATACCAATTGCTTTATCCGTTTTTACAGGAGAAAGAGACTTAGAAGTTCTAAGAATATTCTTATTCAGAATACTTGCAGGATAAGGAATCCTCTTCAATAGTTTTTGAAGTTTATAATTATTTCGATCTTGGTTGATGCCAGCAAGAGTAGAAATAGTACCAGAAACTAATGCATTACCACAATCAATAACTGTGATAGTTTTTCCAGCATTTACTTCACTAAATGTTAAAGTAGAACCAGAAATGGTGTAAGATACCGTTGGTTGTTGAACAACACCATTAATTGCTACAAACACACTCTCAGTGGTTGCAGAACTATAATTACTACCACCATCTTGCAAAGTATAGGTTAGAGAGGACGTGGATGTAATAGCATCAAGTTGCTGTGCTTGTTGCACCCAGAAGACCATGATGTCATCTGCGGCAGTAATAGTCTGTCCTGTGAAAGTAAATCTTTTTGAATTATCGTTATAAGTATATCCATCAATCTGTAAGACACCATTCAAAAACACAAACAAATGATCCGTGGTAAGATCAATTGTAGATGATGTAGTTAATTCAATTGTGTCTGTAGATGCTGCAGCAAGAGTAAACTGAAGTTTTGTAGCCTGACTTGCAGTACTAAAATACCTCAGATAGATAGTCTCTTGAGTTAGAGGTACATTAGTAAAACTGATGACATTATTGACAATATCATAGTCAGTAGCAGAATCTTGAAGAACTGCATTCCTGAACACATAAAGGTCATCTTCATTTAATGAAGAACCAAGACCATTGAGAGTAAACGCATTTGTATATCCATCAAAAGTATTTGATAGAACTCTATTTTTAGCATTTGTACTTCCATCAAACTGATATCCTGGAATACCAGAAGATGCTGCATAAACATGATTCAGTACATTATTTCTGAATGCATATCTACCAGCAACACCAACATAATCTTTATCGGCATCTAAAGTATGATCGCTATTTACATTCCAAGAAGAATACTCAATTCCTTCGTAATCATTGTAAGTCTTATCATCGAGTTCGTACTTCTGTTTACTAAACAAAGCACCCGCAGATTCAATTTCTACTTCATCAACTAAACCTACAATTCTACCTCTTGCTCTAGAAAAATTGACTGCACCATCAACCAAAGATGTATTTGGAAGAGAAAGAGTAACAGTTTTACCTACAATAGTTCTGATTTTTGCACCATCAGCAATACCAGTTCCAACTGCAAGTTGACCAACACTCAACTTTTTGGCACTGTCAACAACAATTTCCAGTTCACCCTGTTCACCAGTTGCAGTGATTTCTGGATTACCAACAATACAATCAACAAAATAATCTACTTTACTAGTACCAATATATTCCCATCTAATTTTACCAATTTTTTGGACACCAAATGTATGTGTCGGGAAACCAGTAGCTGCAGTTTCACCTTCTGTATTACATCTATAAAGGTTATCGCCGTAATATCTTTCTTGGCCAATCTCCACATATTCACTCTGTTCATATTCTCTTCTAGTTCTATACCTACCATATGAAATAACTTCAGTATTTACAATCTTGCTACCAGATGATAATGGGGTACAACCAAGAAACTGGTTAACCGTTCTTTCTTTATATTCAATTACAAGTCCATCAATATAAATTTGACCATTAGTTACTGGGAATCCAGTAGCATCGTCAACGGTAACTACAGTATCAGTATTAGTGTATGGATGAGTTAATTGTGTAGATGCTGGTAAGTAAATTCTATTGTAGTCTTCATTGATCTCAATATCAACTTCATACGTTGGTAATCCAATATTATCTACCTTTAAAATTTCACCAGATTCAATCTGTACGGATTTGACGCCAAAAACAGTGTCATCGTCCTGAACAAAAGTTAAAAGCTTTGGTGGATTGATTACACCATTAACATCTTCTTCTAGAGATCCTTCTGTAATCTCTAATCGTGCTAATTTCTTACCTCTGAAATTAGATTCAGATGGTCTGAAGAGATAATCTTTAGGAAATTCAATTTCAGGATCCTGGGGAATAATCTCAAAAGATTTGATAGATCCATTTGCTTTTTCACCTGACTGAGATGTCAGTTCTTCGTTGTTAGTAAAAAATCCGATTGTATTAATCAGAGTTAGTTCACCAGTATTAAAATCCCAACTTTCAACAACCCCACTTCCATTGGTGGAAGTTACTATTTCTTCTTCGCCGTAATCTCTTTCTCTAATTACACCTCTAATTGGTCCAACATAATTGGAACCAGCATCAGTAATAGTAATACCAGTATAAGCAGGGTCAATCGTCGATCCGAGTGGAATACCACCACTCGCATTAATAGAGGTTACGTCAACAACAGCAGTTTTATTAGCAATCTGCCGACCCTGACCACTACCAAAAATTTCAATAATTGGTGGATGTTCTAGATTACCATTTCCATCTAATCTATTATCATAACCAGATCCAGTCGCAGTAATTTGAGCATTACCAATAGAACCATCAAAGTTGATGATCTTAATAGTTGCACCAGTTCCTCTATCTGCTAATTTGAATCTAAATTTCTTATCATTAAACAGAATTCTAAAAAGAATTTTGTTAGAATTTAAACTACCCTTAGACCCATAAAAAGACTTGACTCTAGATAAGAAGCTAGAAATATCTAGTTCATCTACAAGATTTTCAGGAATACCAATAGCAATTTCAGATTTAATTCTACGCAGAAATTCATTGGTATAACCAAAAGCAATATTTTCTACATCATCGCCATCAAAGTGAGTATCTGCAATGCTATTTTCAAGTAAAATCTCGGATAAAGGAATGCTAGTTAAAACAAGTGCAGAGGTTCCCCTAACACAATTATCAAATGTGTTCTGAGTTTTAGATCCATAGTAAATGATTTCATCATTAATCTTCAGATATCCCTTTTCTGGGAAACCTGTGGTGTCAGTTACAACCACAGTTGTATCTGTAAGATTTAAATCACCATTTTTCTTTGTTTTCTCTACCAGTTCATGTTTCCTGAAATGAGAAACATTATAATAATCAATTAGATTCTTGGCGATGTCAAGAGGCTGGTTTTTTAACTCCAGAGACTGATAATAAGACTTAATAAATTCTATGAACGTTGAAGCATCTTCCCTCACAAATTGAGGGAATTGATTCTCGATTAAAACCGATAGATCTACAGTTTTATCCCTTAGATTTTTCATGAGCACTTATTAGGATCAGATTCTGGCGTAAAGTCGTTAATTGTAATGATATTATTAGGATCATCAGTGACTGGATCTGTTGTATCACCATCACCATCACCTGCATCAGGATCTCCTGCTGTATCGCCAGGGGTAGGTACTGGCAATTCATCTTCTGGTGATAGATCTGGATCACCACCATCATCAGGATCAATAACTATAACATCATTGATTTCGATGGTGGGATATGTTTGATCATCCAGATCAATATTAGGATCATCAGGTATCGCACAAATATTTATTGGTTCATCGGAACAAGATGCCACAGAAAAACTAAATTCTCCAGTTTCATAATCAATTGTACCAACTACTCCCAAAAGGTTTCCGTTAATATCAATTAGATATAAATTACCATCAACTTGACAATTATTTTCACCAAATGAAGGCGTGCCAATAAAAACTGGATCTTTCTGTCCTGGATAACAGAAAAAATCACTCACAACAGCATATTTACTTTCTAACTTAGACCTAATTGAAGTAAAGAATGAACCATCGTATTTTGTTTCAATTCTATTGTTAATTTCTAAGTCAACTTCAACACAGGCTCTTACCTTAACATTAGAAGAAATAATTGAGTTATCGATATTTTGAATATCAGCAACAATCGAAGAATTAGAGAATTTACCACCAAAATTCTTAAACAAATCGGTGGTTTCATATTTTACAACAATATCTCTAACCAGTTTCTTGAGTGTAGCTTGACTCTTCCTGGTTTTATTTTTATTATATGTAAGTTGTGGAATAACTCTAATGGTGTATTTTTTAGGATCTCTGATAACTGGTGTTACAGATCCAACAATAAAACTTCTGAGATCTCTTACAATTCTATCCTTTTCTGTGTCACTAACTACACTACCAACTTTTGGTTTAATTGTAATAAAAACCTTTCCATATTCTGGCGGATTTAACAGTTCACCACCAACAACTTTAACCAGATCAGCATTTCCATAAATTTGCATAATTAGTGACTCATAGTCACTAATTGTCACTGCTCTTTCTTGAGCTGCAAAATATCTGGGTGCTCTAAATTTAATAGATGCAATATCTTCAAAGTTAGAACCACCAAAAGAAGATTCAGTATTAAGACTGAAATTAATATTACTTAAAGCTACTTTTCCAGTAACATTATTCGAGTCAACATATTCAACTGTACCAACAAATTTAAGAGAACCCTCTTTTACATTATTAAGTTCACCGCCAGCTGTAATGATATATTGAATAGTGACAATTTCACCATTCTGTAGTTTTCTACCAATTACATCATCACCAAATACAATCTCATATTGTTGATCTTGAATTTCTTCTACGAAGAAAACAGTATCAGATGGACTAACACCAACAATGGTATTTTTTCTAGTATAGTTGGTGGAAGTTGTAGATGTAGAATCTGCTTTAACCGATACCTTTACACTATCAGAATCAATGTAGGTATTTGGGATAATAAATCTTTGATTTTCATTTGAAGTATCTACTGTATATCTAATACTAAAAGTAGTACCTTCATATAGTTCCACATCTCTGAAAACTGCAGTATCACCACTAACAGTAAGATTAAGAGGATCTCTTGCTACAAAAGTATAATTTTTACCCTGGAATGTTGTAGATAAAATTGGACCTGACTTAAGACCAATTCTATTGACTTGTAGTGCAAGTAATCCAGATACAGTAATATCAGTCTGTACCTTAGATGAAGTATAAGAATTTGGATTATATCCTAGTCTTTTGGCGTGCGATACAATATTATCACGAAGTACCGCCGTATCGAGATTCAACTCGTTAGACGCCATGTTAAGGTTGTACGTCGTGTACAAAGTATTGTACGCGAGAATATCAACCAACATCGAAAGGTTGGAACCTTCAAAATCGTAGTCTGTGAAGGTAGACTTTGTTTTGATATAGTTTTTAATCGACGCTCTTAATTGTTCAAATTCTAAAGCGGCAACTGTTGGTAATTCCATTTAACTTTCTCTTACGAGGATAAAATCTACGGTTTGCAGTGCTTCGGGAATTCCAACAATAAAATATTCAATAAAGCATTCAAAAGAATTCATATCTTCATCCGCATCTACTGAGATGTTGGATAGATTGATTCTAGGTTCATTTGTTTGCAGAACGCTCTCAATTTCCTGAATTAGAGCATTTTCAGCAAAACTAGTAGATAATTCAAATAAGTATGATGTAGTATTGGTTCCCAAATAAGGATTAAAGAATCTTTCGCCAACTTGCGTAAGAACTAGGTTCTTTACTGCTTGTTTGATTGCTTCTTCATTTTTAAGTACAACAAGGTCCTTAGTGACAGGGTTTTTAGAGAACGTCAAACTGATGTCCTTAAAAGCTCTGGATGTTTTACCCAGAGCACTGTCAACTATTTGTGTTGGAGCTGTTGATCGTGAAACGCTGAAAGACAAGGCTTTAATCAGTATCTATCATACTATATATGCTAGCTTTTAGGTTCTTTCTTTTCCTTGATCTTTTTTTCCACCTTCTTCATGTATTTGTCGGAGTCTACTTGAGTTATGAGTGTCATACCAGACTTTACAAAT
>CEOI01002020.1_pt1 | contig 22018 bp, 22 predicted proteins | sample 530351 | NCBI WGS metagenome assembly CEOI01 (sample SAMEA2619962, study PRJEB7988) | marine metagenome | biome: marine biome (ENVO:00000447); feature: deep chlorophyll maximum layer (ENVO:xxxxxxxx); material: "saline water (ENVO:00002010), including plankton (ENVO:xxxxxxxx)" | depth 17 m | reverse complement strand
AGACAGAACCTGAGTTCTGATTCCATGGATGCGATACAGTTCAGAGATAGAACGCACCACTTCTAAACCAGCAACAGATTGATCATCCAAACGACCAACGAAAGGAGACACATAAGTTGCACCAGCCTTTGCAGCAAGAACAGCTTGAGCAGCACAGAAAATCAATGTGACATTAGTACGAATCTTCTCCTTAGACAATTCTTTGCAAACTTTTAAACCATCACGGGTCATTGGAAGTTTGATTGTACTTACACTACCGAACTTATCTACCAATCGAAGTGCTTCATTCAACATAGTCTGAGCATCACCCATGACTTCCATGCTGATGTCTTGTACCCCAATATCTTTGATTTGTTGATATACCTCTTCAGGATTTCTACCACTCTTCATGATAAGAGTTGGATTCGTCGTAACACCATCTACCAATCCAGTGGCAAAATATTCTTCAATCAAAGAAGTATCAGCGGTGTCCAAAAAGATTTTCATGGCAATTGTTTAGTTGACGTTATTTAGAAATGATTGCAATACTGAGCATTCAAGAGTTCTGATTGAACTAGAAAACTCACTAAAGAGTATTTTTTACCGGATGTGACCGGTTTTGTCATGTGAGGATAGAGATATGAACCAGGGAATATTATACTATCTCCAACTTCAATATTATAACACATATAATCTAGTTTAGGAAAGATAAGTTCTCCTCCATCGTAATCATCATTCAATTTTGTTATGATGCTGAACGTTGATAAATCACAATGTTCTTTAATATCAACAATAGTATCTTTACTATACCTAGCAATGTATGGGTCCAACAAAGAAAAAGCAGGTCTTTGTGGAATTTTATAGAAGGATGTAATAGAATTAATTATATAATCATTCAATACTGTAGCAAACTGTCTACAAAATAAAGTGCCAAAATATTCCAGTCTTAAATGATCAACCGTATATGGTTTTCCAGGACAAGATATTGTAAATTCATCAGATAATTGTTCACAAGTATCTACAATATCTCTACAGTATTCTTCTGAAAAGGTTTTACACTTAAAAATATTATCTTTTAATTCTGTGCATTCGCCAACAGATCTATGAAAAGATCTAGACACATCAAAAATTGACATCAACCACCATCAATTTGGCACCCAACCATACTTCCACCAACGATTCCAAGAGGAATCGCCCACAGACGACCATCACCACGGGATAACGCAGCACCTAAACCAGCGCCACCAATTCCACCCAAAACGGCACCTTCAACGCAAGAATTATCATCTTTTTTACCTCTACCTACATTAGGATACTCTTCTTGATAGTAGTGGTGGTGGTGATGATGATTCCTTCTTCGGCCGCGACATGGGATACGAACTTTATCATAAACATAATCAACTCGACCACGATCATACGGGCCCGTTCCGGGAATATACTCCTCTCGATATACTTCTTTCCAACACTTTTTCTCTACCCAACCACCATAATGTCTAGTTCTTGGTCCTCCCGCTTCCACTCGGGGAGCGGAAAGGACAGGTAGGACAACCGCTGCCGCAGCAACCAGGGAAATAATACTTTTTTTCATTGGTAATCTTCATTAACAGGGTTGTACTTCAAAAACTCATGAAACGTCATCTTCATTTCCCTTAGAGTGAATCCGCAATGTTTCGCTGCCTTTGGGAGATTCCATTTTGCGTGAAACAATGCTTCGTTCGACTCTCGAACGGAAGTCGGATTGGTAATAGATGCAGATTTCATCGTAGATTTTGGGAGAATACCGGTTCATGGCGTCTCAGTTACTCCATTAATATATAGGAGTTCTCCCCCAATGTCAAGACTGAACCCGTTCACCTGTGACAGGATCTCGTCTGTCATAGTCCCATCCACCAACCAAGAACCTAGTCTTGTCGCCAGGATAATCATTGGGTGATGTGCCTTCATACTCAACATGAAGTTTCTCATCCGGATTCAATGGATCAAGATGTCTGGCTGCCCAAATTTCATAGTAACAGTTGATGTTCGCACCATTACCAGATTTAACTTTAACAACCTTACCCCATTCAACTCCTTCAACAATAAGATCCTGCGAATATCCAATCTGAGTTAGTGTTACAGTGATGGATTCTGGATCGACAAAACCATCCCAATATTCTGGAAGAACAATTTTATTAGAATCTTTCAGTTTTCCACGAACGTAAATGCCTGCTTCTGGTCCTTCTGGAATAACATGACGAACTCTCCAACCTGGCTTTTTCAGGTTAGGAATATCAAATGCACCTCCAATACTTTTTGCTGAGGTGGCATTTCCCTGCAAATTTCCAATGAATGTGGGACATGTAGTTGTACCAGCACACTCAGTGTTTCCTTCTACTTCAAGATCTGCCTCAAACAAACCATTTTTCAGGTGGCATGAGATGTCGTTACAACAATCATCCTCTTTTTCGTCTGCTCGACCAAAAGTTTTATCCTGTTGCCATACACCTCCACCGCATCCCGCTTCGGGATCTGGATATAATCCTTGGCATCCTCCATGTGGCATGATTTACCTCCTATTGTCCTACAAATTTATCACTTAAAAGATCTTCTGATGGGAAGACATTTGGTTCTCTCGGAGTATCAGCTCTTTCTCCTACAATCGTATAATGACAATTGATTGGAGTTTGACTATTAGTCCAAATTACAACCTGAGAGTTATTAATTGATTTCACCCACAAAGTTTGAGGAGCTCCAATCGGAGTTAAATTCACGGTGATGGTATCTTCATGAACCAACCACATCCATTCTTCTGGAAGGTTAATAACGTTATCCCCAACCAATTTACCACGCACAAAAACATCCTTGGTAGGACCTTCCATGCAAGTATAACGAAGTTTATGTCCTGGTTTTGTTTGATGATCAATGACAAAATTACAAGATCCCTTATTGATCGTTGTAATAAATGCCTTTCTAACGTCAATCTTGTCAGCGACAAGAGTCTTCGTTTTAGTCTCTTGTTCTACCCAGAGATTATCACGGATGTGTTGATCATCCTGAACTTCCATGGCAAAATCACCCTGTTGTTCAGAACTTTTATTGACCATGCAAGTTCCTTCCATCAACCCAAAGGCATCAGGGGTTCCCACATGCACACCATTCTCAATGTGAGCACTACCTAAAACTTTTTCTTCATCACCCTTACCCACAGAGGATGAAGTTGTACCACCAACGATTAGTTGTTTGTGTACCTGTTGGTCATCACTTGTCCAGGCCATTATTCAGATGATCCTCCAATTTGTGGATTTTGTGTTGTTCCTTTCTTTCCATATTTAGATGATGCAGACTGACAATCTCCATGCAGCCCATACATTTGCATCTTACCTTGAGATTTGATATTAACTAGTTGTGCGCTGTTGATTTCTGTTTTTTGGTCACCCGTAATAGAAACGTTTGGTGCCTCAAGTTGAATCTTTTGAGATGCCTTCAAGGTAATGACACCTTCCTGTCCCTCACCATTTGCTTCGACTGTCACATTTTTTCCAAGAATTTCAACGTCACCAGCCTGACAAGAGAGTGAAAGTTTTCCATTCTCTACTTGAATTAAGAAAGTAATATCAGGACGTTCTCTATCTTGACCACACTTTATATTGATACCACCTGGTGCTTCGACTGAAGTTTTTCCCTTTCTTGGATCATCAATGTCCATGAACAAACGATGTCTAGCATCTTGTTTGTTTTGAATATAAACGGCAGCACGAACTTGATCTGGTGAAGTTTCTCCAAAGGAGATCCCACCATAATTATTCATCCACCAGTTGGCGAACCAATTAAATAAATTCTTGTCCATAAGTTAATACCCGTATGGGGATGGTGATGGCGATGGGGAAGGTGATGGTGATGGGGAAGGTGATGGGGATGGAGATGGAGAGGGTGAAGGTGTTGGAGCAGGAGCTGTGGCAGATGATGTTCCTGCGGGTCTAGGTGAAGATGAAGCAGGTCCGCTAGAATCAGGAGTTTGTGTAGTCACCGGATTCGGAGTGTCAGTTTCGTAGACAATTCCAGGAACAAGTCCAGTTTCACTATCTGTTATTGGAGTATCTGGTGTAGCAGCCTGAATTGGTTGTCTTGGAGCAACAGTTCTAGTTATACTTTCTTCGACTGTATTGTAAATTATATCATGTGGAGTAGAGACATGCACTGCACCAACCATACGTTGACCCGTTGATGGATGAATGTGTGATGGTCCATAATATGGTCTTCCATTTACATATCCAACTGGTGTAGCACCAACACAATCAATTACACTAATAACGGCAGCCTGACTGAATCCTTCTTGGAAGGCTTGAGTTATTTCAAATTCCCCACGATATTTTACTTTCAAATATGGAATAAGTCCAGCCCCGGCACCCGTTTTAGTATTTACCCTCACCAGAGGTGGTTCTACGAATCCAATGTTTTGTTCTATATCATTATCATCAAACTCTACTCCAAATAATTCACCGTTTCTACCGACAGAAAGATTTCCAGTAAGGGAAATTTCTTGGCCATTACCATCAAAACCAGAAACAGTTACCGTATCTCCGGGGTTATATCCAATTCCAGTTTGATCAATCTGAACTCCACTCAACGCCATGATAACTGGATATTGGTCAGAAGATCCAACATTATCCGCAGCAGTAGACAAAACACCACTATCCGTAACTGTTGTGGGAGGAACCACAGGTGCTGAAACTTGTCCGCCGTTTACAAAAACGTATCCACTACCATATCCAGGTAAACCATCACCATCAACAGTCAGAGTGCCATCAACCCCAGTAAAACCACCACCAGTTTCAGTAATACCACCACCAGTTTCAGTAATACCACCAACAGGAGTGCCATCAATCTGAGTAAAACCTCCACCAACAGGAGTGCCCTCATATGTGGTGCCTGGAGGTACTGGATTGTTTATGCTACCCGCTGGAAAATATACAGTTGTTCCGGGAGGTACAACACATTCATCGCCGGGATTGAATTTAATTATATCACCCTCAGGCAAAATACAAATAGTATCTAATGCTTCTCCAGTGACAACTCCATTTCCTCCAACAGAACCATCGGGGCGTGGTAGATAACCCCCACCAGTATTAGAAAATACTATATCAGTTAGAGATCCATTCTCATCTAATATTGGTCTTCCATAACCACCACTTCCCTTGCCGCACTTATCCTGCACAGCAATATTCATTCCCAAAAGATCAGCACCAGCATCAAGAATATCAGCACCCAACAATTTGCCAGAAGGACTTACGATAGCATTCATGAGAGGAGGAGTACTAAATTCTTTACCAAATGCTTTTAAAGTGGGGGTTCCACATCCTTGAGGTCCCATATCACAAGCACCAAGAACTTCAGAAATTCCAGCACCACCTTTTATAAAGTCCGCGACACCAGTAACAGAATCAATTATACCACCAGCAGCACCAGTGACATCATCTATAGCACCAGTAACAGAGTCAGCGACTCCAAGAATACCACTCTTAGCATTATCGATAGAAGATCTGAAATCATCAGCTGCACCCATCACAGATCCAATAGGTTCTGGGAAAGATCCGGCTTGACCACTCATAATTCCACCAACCATACTCAAGAAATCACCACCTGCTGTTGGAGCATTACCGGTGAGCATACTAGCTTGTTTGATATCAGTACACTTCGTTTCTTCTTCACATGAGAAGAGTTCTTTCAATCCATTGATAAGTTCTTGAATATCGGGGAGATCAAAACTAATATTGATACTACTAATTTGATCAAATCCGCCTTGGAACATATTACCAATGTTACCAATAGCTCCACCGACTGCACCAATTGCATCACCTGCGGCTCCGACAGCGCCAGTGACTGCATCTACAGCACCCATGGCAGAATCAGCAACATTGTTTATACCATTACTAACAGCAGCTATTGTATTGTTTACTCCAGATAATGCTCCCTGAACTCCATTTTGAAGTGTTCCAAGAACACCACCAACCACATTGCCAATCATGGTATCGATACCACAAGGACTACTATTGGCAGTTTTGCCGATAAGATCTCCAAGTAAAGGCCCCAACATACCTTTGAGACCGTCTATCATATTATTAAATACGCATCCAACTTTCTCTAGAGCATCATTGATACCCTGAGCAACCTCATTGACGGCCTCAATAGGAACTAATGCAGCAATCTTCGCTCCCTCTTCCGCAATTTTTTCTAAAGTTTTAATTCTAATTTTATTTACGATCTTCTTCATGTATGATGCACAGTTGTCCGTGCATCTTTTTGTTTCTTTTGCTATGTCCGTAAGTTTTTGGGTAAGTGGATTAGCAAAAGTTTCACCATACTTTTGAGCAAAAGCAGTTACTTTCTGCAACCTCTTCTGTTCTAATGCGATTCCTGATTGAGGTTCATCGTTAGGACATGGATTAGCAGGCATGACATCGCCTGTTGCATCAGCATTCTGTTGTGCTGCCTGTCTTCCATCAGTCTCAACATCTCCACCGAGAAGTCCAGGTTGTTCTAATACGGCACTTTCATCACGAACAGTTGGTTGAACTTGTACTTGAGATCCACCAGGTCTTGTACTAGTTACAGGAATGGGAGGAGCAAACTTATCTACCTGTCCGGAACCACCACCTGCTTTAATGTTGTGTCTAGATTCTACTGAACCATTGGCATATCCACTGAATGGAACAAACCCCGCCTCCGGTAGATCTTTAGAGAGTGTCTGTTGTGTTGATTTATCCAACACACCCATGACAACTGGTTGTTGACCATCTTCACCATCTAAGAAAAATCCAAAGACGATTTCTCCACCAGAGAAAGAAGAACTACAACTCATTCCACCACCGCCGCCACCGGCAGTGACTGGGAACATCAGATACGCCCAAGGCAAATCTTCATCTGGTAATTGTTCAAAACTCGCAGTATGGTATCCCATAATGCGAACTTTAACTCTCTGTTTAAATCCAGGCAGATCACCAGCAGATCCCTGGGTTCCGGAGGGCATATTTCCGGTCCAGGTATTTGCTGGGGCGACTTGGCCCATCCACCAGAAGAAACCGTCTCTTCCGACAAAATGTTTTTTAAACAGAGATTCTTCTATCATCAGTCGTCGTATACTAAGCACTCAGGTTCAGATGGGTTCTGATCACAGAACAATTCCAAATAACTGGGATCATGATGATCTCCGGCTTCAATTTCTTTTTTATGGTGTTCTGCATACTCTTCTAGATCATGCAATTCACCTTCGATATGACGACGTTGTTGTGGTGAAATGGTGGGATCGTGAAGAATCTCCTTGTCCGTTTCAATATGCTTTTCGATGCTTTCCATTTTAGTATTTCTCCTTGATACTATTTAAGAGCTTTTTTACCGTAAGAATCTCGGATCAGTGTCATACTAGTGATTGTGTTATCGGAACTGATTTGATGACATAGACTCGCAATAACAAAATGTCCACTGATATCATCATTTATCACATCACCAGTTTCACTAACGTCAGGGAATTCACAATAAACTGTTTCTCCAGCTCTTAGAGCGAAATCCCCAGGAACGGTTATTGATAGTTGGTATGTAAACATTTGATTATATCTCATCACCGATTGAACGGTGTTCTTATCCATTTCATCATTACTTTTTTCTGGTTCTGCTTTCCAAGATTCTAGTTGTTGTGATGCAGTTGCGCCTGTTGGAAGAGCACCATTATCTTTTACTCTCCACAACAATCTAGTTGGTCCTGCCCTGAATTCTTCAGGAACATAATCAACATTTTCTTTACCACCAGTTTTTACCTTATCAAACTGTTTCTCATCAATTTTGTATTCTTGAATTTCAAACTTGAAATTCCATGGATCAAAAAATAAAGTTCTGTTTGTATAAGTTCCAAGTTGTAAGTTGGACTGTAAATCGATGGTATTGTCCACATTATAACTCAAAATGTTGCCCTTTTCATCAGCGTCCTCAAAATTAGATCCTCTATATTTGAATCTCTTGACTTCTTTCTTATCACCACTTGATGGTTTTAGATCACTCAAAAGACCGTCAATTGACTTGAATTGAAACCCGTCTTGGGTCTCGAAAAAGAAAAATCCGGAAGATGCGCCTGGTGATGCGTCAGCAGGAATAGACTTGTTAGCTAACCAGGTAAGAATGTGAAAGGGTTTTCTATCATTACCAATAAATTCATAACTCTGTTGAGTCTCTTCAATATCCTCTGTTCTAAAGTTCTGAGTTTTTAAAACATTTTTCAAAATCTCTGTTACATGTTCAGAGATTTTCTTAGGTCTCTTATACCGTTTTACAACTCTAGTTTGTTCATTCGCCAAAAATTCTTTTGTACAAAAATTTAATGCATATGTCAATCTTTTCGTACTACCTATGACATTACTAACTCTGTTGACATATAATTTCTTTTCACCCTTAAACGATATAACATTTCCCGCCTTATCTTCAGCTTCAAATTCCACGGCTTCACCACCACGAAGAGGCAGTCCGTCCACTATATTTCTCAATTTACCATCTTTTCCTTCAATAGAAAATCCAGTCTCAACCAGAACACAAGACGCAGTAATATGATTGGATAATATATTTTCATAATATGAAAATACTGGCGTTCCTTCCTTTACATCAACTTCCTGACCACTCTTAACATTAGTGAGCGTAAATGTGGTTATTGTTGAATTTTCTGGTTGTTGTTGCGTTGCCATTTATCCCTGCCTGTAGAGGAAGACCTGTAATTCGGTTTTTAACATAGCCTCCGATATATGTAGTCTAGAAATGTTGGAGGAGAATCCACCGCCACCACTTCTACGTTGACCTTTAGATCCACCCATAGAGACAACGGGGAAGACATTAGATGTGTCACCACTTCCTCCTCCGCCACCACCTGAACCAGAACCCGACATTGGCGAATCATATGGCGCCGAATGTGATATACCACCAGCATCAGCACCACCAGATCTTTCAATTGGAGGCGCTGGAGGAGTTAGGTCAGAACCAGTATTATCACCTGGTCTAGGAGCATCGGAAATACTAGGTTTCAGATCTGGGTTGCCAGCAGTATTGAAATAGTGATTCTTAAACTTAGTTACATTCACATTCTGAGAGGAATCTTTTTTTGCAGAACCAGTTCTAAATCCTGTAGCGGCCATCAGTTTAGTAATTTCTCCGTCCGAAACACCAGCCGATTTAAGTTGTTGTTTTAGTTTCTCGGGATCACTTGCAAGTTCTATCGCCTTATGTGCCTGTTCCATTTGAGATGCAGATCTCTGAGCATTGATAGATCCATCTCTAACTGGTTGATATTGATTTTTACCCATGATAACACCCGTGATGGTTTTATCCTTAGCAAGGAAAGTTCCTGTAGTTGCCTTTCCGGACTGAATCAATCCAGCACGATTCATTACACTTCTGGCTACGAGAGCCATACCAAGTAAACCTTCTCCTCCAGCCTCAGCGTATACCAATCTCTTAAACAGGTCAAGTTCACTACCTTTGGCAGCAGATGCGCTTAAGGTTGGGACCAAAGATGCCTGCGGTTGAACTGATTTTGGTTCTGGTGTCGTTGAAGGTTTGGGTTTGGATTCGGGTTCAGGTTTAACAGGAGTGGGAGATTTTTTACCAACTCTTTCAGCGAACTCTGGATCTTCTTCCAGTTTCTTCTCCATCTTTTCATTAAGTTTCTTTATATCAGCATCAGTGCCTGCAGGTTTGGGTTCTGCAAGAGGTTTTTCACCTGCCATCATTGGAAGACCAAAGGCATCGGAGATCTTGTCACCAAGTATTCTACCAAAACCACCGGCAGCCATATCTGCACCCATATATGCAGCGTAGATCGCTGTTGCAAGAACACCAGATGCACCACCAGTAAATGGTGCGGCAACACCAAGAGCACTCATTAATGCTGTAAATCCGGCATCAATACCAATACCGGTTATCATACGAATTAAAGCACGTCTCCAATCAACACCGCCAATAAGATCCATTCCGAATCCAAGGGCGTCTCCAATGAAGGGGAGATACTTACCAAGTTTTTTTACAACAGGTTGTGCTTTCTTAGCAAAATTACCAAGAACACCTTTTTGTTTAGTTAACCACTCAAGAACAGAACTAAGTTTTGGAGAATTCTTTTTTGCCCAGTCTGATAGTCCAGTTGTGACCCTTTTATATTGATCGGTTACAAACCTACCGAATCTTGAACCTTGTTCTAAAACAAACTCAGTACCCTGTTCTAATTTCTTGACAACCTTTCTACCACCTTCAAGAATTCCTTCACCAAAACCTCTAGCTCTATCTAAGAAGGATGGACCACCGGTAACTCTAGGTCTACGACGGAATGGTTCCCCCAGTCTATCAAGGAATCCACCAAATCCCGTTCTTCTACCGCCACTTGTAGTTACCTGACTAGAACCCCCTGGTGTAAATAACTCTCGTACTCTGTCAGTTACTCCCTGAAATCCTGTTCTTCTGCCACCGGATTGTGTTACTCCAGGTTTAGGTCGGAATGGTTCTCCCATTCTATCAAGGACTCCACGAAATCCTGTTCTTCTGCCACCACTTTCGGTAATACCACGGAAACCACGACCCCTAGGAGAGTCGGGAGTGTTTGGACCCCTATTACGACCTCCTCCCCTATTACGACCTCCTCCACGATTTCTTCCACCTCCTCGGCCGCCAAGGGCATTGAAAAGTTCCATTGCCACCATAGCGGCAAAGAGAGCATCAATGATAGGAATTTTCTTGTCGATTTCATTGAGTTGTTGTAGTACTGTGTCTTTCTCATCAGTATCAACGCCTAAACCTTTTGCAATTAGTTTTATACCTTCAACCTTGACAAATTTAATTGCGTCAAGAATTGGCATCAGGATTGGACCTAATGCCGCACTAACTTGTTCAAAAGATTCTTTTAACTGTTTGAAAACTTCTTTGAATTCTAAAATTGTGTTTAGAACCCATCCAAGAAAAACAAGTCCTATACCACCAAGTATGGAATCAAATATTCCCTTGGTTCTTTTTTTAACCGCACCAAGAGGACCAGAGTCTTTCTTTCTCCTCTCAGCTTTACTTTCCTTCTTCTTTCTATCTCTCAGTTCTTGTTCGTCTTGATTCTTCTGTCTTCTAGAATTTACAAATCTACTTCTTCTACCAAGTAATCTTTCAATTTTGACAACTTTCTTTCTGAGACGAATTAACTTGGCTCGTGTAGTTTCATTTTTTGATTTACCTTCGGGAACACTTTCACCGGGTTTTAAATCTTCTGGAATAAAGGAAACAATATTAGAAGTTGGTAATAATTTTTGTGATGGAGAGGGAGACTCAACAGCGTCTTGAGATTCTTTTTCAACTAATTTGTTTAGAGGAACTGGCTTATCAGCCTTCTTCTTTGAAAGCATACTAGAACCAGCTTTGAGAAGTAATGGTAACATCTATCTTACCCCACGACTCCGTAAATTGCTTTACATGCTATAATACTAATGTTGGAACCATCAACAGAGGAAACATTAGGAGAGTCATTACCTTGTGCAGGTATTTCCTGTTGTCCCCCCTCACCAACAACAGAAACAGATTGTCCTCCACCTTGACTTGATTGATTAGAAGAACTGGGAGAGGATGACATCAACGTATTGGCTGATGGAGCAGCAGGAGAACCAGTTTCTGGTGGAATAAAGTCGCCACCAGATGGAGCTCCCGCAGCCTCTGGTATTTCAAGAGCATTAGGATCTCCCATAAACTTCTTCATTTTTTGACGAAGTTTGTCTCCACCACTTCCAGGAGTATCTGTTTCTTTTAATTGTAACCAGTCCCAACGTTCACCATTTCCACCCCACATCACTGGACCATAATTATCATGCATCACTTTACCATCTTTGTTTGACCCAGCCTCGGCATGAGTCATCACATTTTTAATACTAACGTCACCAGGTTTCCATCCCCAACCTAAAGCGATCTTTGCCGCTTCTTTCATCATACTGTCAATCTGAATATCCTTTGGTGGATAAGTCTTCCATGGAACTCCACCCATAGAAGCAACAGACAATCCTACATTATTGGTGTTTCTACCGTAGGTATGTCCTGTACGAACATCATAATCGCCACCAGTGTGTTTATAAATTGAACCATCGCCTTGTATGGTGCTATGATATGGACCAGATCTATGATTATAACCACCCGCAGTCCAGTGGAGATATATCTGTCTGTTTTTATTTCCTACCTGACCACCGTCTTGATATCCTTGTATTCCACCACGAACCTTTGGTTTGTTAGCATTTGGTCCAACATTGAAAGCGAGTGGATCAACACCAATCGTGTTCATCATTCTTTCTCTCGCACCAACTTGAAGAACCGTCTCTCCCGGTGTGAGCATGGCAGGAACAGTATCCGTTCCCATTGGAGCTGGAATCATTCTCGCATCAGGAACAACCCCACCAACATTTAACTTTAATGTTGGGAATTTTGCAGTCGAAGAATCAAAACCGCGTTCACCTTCCCTCCTTCCAACCCTATCGCGTAAGGTTGAGAAGTAGTCATTAAATCTCTCTTCTATGGTAGCACCTTGAACACGGAAAGTTCCAGTCTTGGTCCTTGTTTGCCCGTCTTTTTGATATAAAATCATACCATCATTAGCAGCGACAACTTCATAACCTGCTTCAGTTGCTCTTTCATATGGAGTTTTACTTACCGGTGCAGGTGCAGGTGTTTCTACAGGTGCTGGTGATTCTGTTTGTGCTGGTTTAGGTGTTTCCGGTGTTATTTTTTCTGGCGTTTCTGATTCAGTAGTTGTCACTGGATCTCTTGATCCCAGAGCATCACCAATGGTTCCTTCGTCTCCAGCATCACTTGTTAGTCCAGGTGGAGCCTTTTGGTTGGCCTCCATAATTTTTTGGACACCAATAACACCACCAACAGCGAGAAGAGCACCTCCAGCTGCAAGAGGATTTCTAGCTGCTAATCGCAATATAGCACCACCTAATGCCGCAACTAATTTTATTGCGCCTTTCAATATAACAGCACCAAGTTTTATAAGAATACCTAAGAATGGTTTTGCCTGTAAGAAAACATACAGAGCAAATAATTTACCCATGTTTCTCTGTAGAAACTCAGCAACTGCTGTTACGTCTTCTTTATTCTTCGGATCTTTTAACCAGTCTAAAAGAGTATTGAGAGTCCATCCAACTATGACAAGTTTTACACCGTCAATAATTTTTTTCAGAATATTTACAGCAGGTGCTAAAACTGCAGTACTAGTTTTCTTTATAAATTTCTTAAATCCTTCAAGTTTATCTTCAGACTTTTGTCTTTTCTCAAGTTCTCGTTCATCATCTAATTTAGATTTTGCCTTTCTATCTTTCTTGAAAGACTCTTTTAAGATTGAAAATATATTATCTAAACTACCAAAAATAGAATTGAAGATACTGTCTTCAGATTCTCTCTCTTTTTTCTCTTTCCTTTCTTCTGATGGTGAGATTTCTGACGTTTTTCCAGCAGGAAGAAGTTTAGAGGGATCTACTACTTTACTTGGCCCTGATGGCTCTTTTTGAATCTCAACCTTTACTTTTTTATTTTTTATCTTAAATCTACCAGTTTTAGATCTAACTCTCTTTCTTTCGTTTGCAAGGACGGCTAACTCTTCATCAGGTAATTTGTTATCGCCAAAAGAACCCTTTGCTATTGCCTCTCTGAGGAGAGTCATATAGGTATCATAATCAATATCAAAAACATCCTCCAATCCAAGAAGACGCAAGATTCTTTCGTCAATATTTTCGTCAGATATCGACTGTTGATTCTTCTCAGTGTCGGGTTCGTATTTAACGATAGCCGCCATTAGATTGCTGCTGTTGTTTTAACTTTTCATCATCTAAGTGCGCCTTCAAAAGAGATATGTAAACATCTCTTTCCCATGGTATCATGTTTTCAATCTCTGTTAATGAGTATTTATGGTACTGCATCAGAGCGAAATTTATCTTGAAATAAGATTCAAGATCCATGTGTGAAAGCGCTAGCCGAAAAAACTAGAGAGTCCTTCCAGAACAACGGTGCTTTCAACGTTTGTATTCGGATTGGTAATCGTAACTTCATGAGAAAGTTTAGGCATGGTCGTAAAGAATTTCTCAATCTGTTTGAACTGAGATGAATTCATAGACTCCATGAAGTCCATAAGTTCTTTCTTAGTACAATCAGATGCAGCCCAAGACTCCTCTTCATTGTAAACAATATCAATACAGGATGATAACAATTCAAATGTTTGTTCTACATTTGCTTCATCACTAAAATCAAAGTTAGTTTTGATGAATTGTTCCAAAGATGGATACTTCATCTGCATTTTCAATCCCGAACCCAAATCAATCTCATTGACATGTTCAGGATCTCTCTTGATTTCAATCTCGTCAAGGAAAATACCAACATCAACAGTAGATCTGCCATCATCAGGACATACCAACCTAACATCCACTTTCTCACCAACAGATTTTCCTCGGATATGAAGGAAAATATATTCGATGTCAAATGTTGGAAGATTGTCTACTTTTACCCCTCTAGTCTTAATGCAATTCTTCAGTACATTTTTGACTGCAGTGGTGATGTCTTTTTGATTTTCGGTTTCCATTGCCAACATCAGAACCTTTTCTTCTTTTACTAAGAAAGGTCGATACTCAATCTTTTTTCCGGTAGAAGGCAAATCAAGAGAATAATATGGAGTTTCAATTTTTGGTAAAGGCATAATGTCCTATAACGTTTTTTCAGTGTGATTATTTATAGTTATCTTAGGAAGTCTGCTAAATCCTCCCCGGCAGGAGAAATAGTTTCAACTGCTCTACTCAATATTGAATTAGGATCTCCGAAAGATCCCAATCCCTGACTCGATGCTGTTTCATCTAAGGTTGTTTGAACTCTTGCGGGTTTATCAACCACATATCTGTCATATGTAAAAGAACAAGTGCATTGTAACAAGGACGCTGCTCCATAAGAAACTTCCATCGATGATATATTGGTAGGAAAAGCATTGATAAAAGTATATGTAATCATATCATTCCTATCCACATCTTTATTAAACTTGGTAAGATAAATGGAGTGTTTATAATTATCCGGATAATTAAATTCATAAAAAGCGTTTTTCGCTGCACCATTTTCAAGTTGACCTTGAGGATTACTACTAGAAATGTAGTCCATCCATGCCTCTAAGAATTGAATCTGTCTGTACTCAGAGTCAACATAAAAAGTGAAACTAGCATCATCAAATGTTCTTCTATATGCGTTTTTCTGAGTTACACCATAATAATGTGCGGCATTTTCAGTAGTCGCAAAAAACGATCCAGGTAATTGAGCACTAGTCGCCATAATACCAGACTGTTCCAACTGGAATCCAACGTCTAGTCCTCTCTGCACCAAAAAGTCTTTCAAAGAGGTTATAGGTTCACCCTGACCACCACCATCCGAAGGTGTACTAACATTGGCAGAAATACCAAATGTCACCTGATACTGGTTAGTTTGAGCTAACGAACTAAATCTGGATAAAAAATCCTGAGTTCTATACTGTTTGGCTATGCCTGGTTTTGTTCCAGATGTTTGTGCCATGAATAAATATTTAAAGTGCTTTATTCATAATGAGTTATAAAGGAAAGTTTAGACCTTCATACCCTTCAAAATACAAAGGGGATCCCACAAATATTATTTATAGGAGTTTGTGGGAACTTAGGTTCATGAACTGGTGTGATAGAAATGAAAATATAATCGAGTGGGGCAGTGAAGAGTTTTTTATTCCATACGTCTCTCCTCTGGACAATAGAATTCATAGATATTTTCCAGATTTTTACATGAAAGTAAAAGAGAGTAATGGTTCTAATAAATCATATGTGATTGAAGTGAAACCAAAAAAACAAGTCACTGGTCCCAAAAAACAAAAGAGAAAGACAAAAAGATATTTGGCAGAGGTCATGGAATTTGCAAAGAACAAAGCAAAATGGAAAGCCGCAGAAGAATTTTGCGCTGATCGTTTGTGGGAATTTAAAATAGTAACGGAGGACGAACTTGGCATCTAAAACTCTGTTTTCTCAGGTGCATGAAGAATTAGACATGGAAGAGGGTAAATCACCCTTTTTCTATAGACGTGCTATGAGAAGATTAATAACCAGATATAAACAAGATCCAAGTAAAATTATATTAGATGAAAAAAGAGATACTGGCGATGCGGATGAGAACACTCTAAGAGTCATTCCCAAACCAGGTCATATCATGATGTTTGACTACATGCCAGAAAAAGATAAAAACGTAAAGTATTTTGATTCATTCCCACTAGTTTACATAGTTTCTATTTCTGGCGATTCTTTTCTTGGTTCAGATCTTCGTCGAATAGACCCAATGAGGAGACAAAAAGTTATCGATGCGTTGAGTGATGATAGATTGATGTTACCTAGGTCAACCTTGTCTAAATACTTAATAAAAAATGTGAAGGGGTTCTTTTTAGATATCGCCCACGATGAGTGGGAATCGGCCTCTCTCCTACCTCTAGAAAATTTTGTTTCTATCAAAGATGGAAAACAAGAATCGGTGAAAACAACTGATGTTTGGAAAAACACTAGAAGTTCTTTTGGAAAGATGCTGAGGGGTAGAAGAATATACAAATCATATGGCAAAAATGATGAATCTTTCAGAGGCTAAAGATGGCAGAATTTAAATCTGATAAAACTAGATTAAATTTTACATATAAAGAACAAACCAGACGTGGAAGTAGATCCAAGTCTACTTTTTTGGAGGTGCAAACGACTTTCAATGATGAGACCGGAGAAACTGTTGTAACCTCCACAAAGACAGGGAATGTGTTAGCGAGAAAATCTAAAACTGGAGATTTTGAACTGACTCAAGATGGTAAAGATATTCCCAATTTTGAAGGTGCTTTCGCGAATGATCAAAACGTGAAGGCACAGATGAGTAATCTGACACGTCAAGGTATCACAAAAACACTGAAAGAACAAGGAAAGTCAGCAGGGGCAGGAAACGCAGGAAATATAAATTCGGTAGAAGACCTTGGAAATGAAAACCCACCAAAAGAAGAAGCAGATCAACCAGAGGAAAAAGCAGGACCAACACCCACGAACAACTCAGCCACTGCATCAGGTCAATTGGGTGGAGAGGCTTCATATAGAAAGAGTTACGGAAATCTTTACTATCCAGAAGATTTGCCCGACAGTGGAATGGATGTATTGCGATTTGTCATGTATCGACACGTTGCGAATAGCAAATTAAACATCACTGGTGGCTCTGGAGAAGCATCATTATCGTCATTTTTTGACTTAGGTAGAGCAACTGAAAGATTCAGAGGTAAAAAGACTCTTGGATCGGTAATGGTTCCGATTCAAGGATCAATAAACTCAAGTGATAGTGTCAGTTGGGGTCCCAATGAATTGAATGCTTTCCAAGCATATGGTGCAAGTGCTCTGAGTGCCATCATGGGTTCTGGTCTGGATGTTGGTAAACAACTTGGAGCCTCTTTGAATCAATTGGGAAGGGATGTTACAGGAAATTCAGAGGAATTATCACAATCATTAACTTCAGCGATTGCAAGTAGAATCGTGGGTGGAGGTAGAATTTTAACCAGAGCCACTGGTGCTGTTGTCAACCCAAACATGGAATTATTATTCAATGGACCATCACTGAGAAATTTTACTTTTCAAATTAGATTGTCTCCTAGAAATGCCAAGGAGACTCAGATGTGTAAAAAAATCATCAGGTTCTTTAAACAGGGAATGTCGGTAAAAGCGACATCTAAACAACTCTTTTTACAAACTCCCAATGTTTTCCAAATTTCATATGGCAGAAAAGGGACTGAAGTAACTGTTGATAATGTAAATGAGAATCATGAGTTTATGAACTGTTTTAAAATGTGTGCTCTCACCAGTTGCAGTGTTGACTACAATCCGGATGGGTCATTTATGACTCTTCCAGACGGATCTATGACAGCATATAATATAAGTATGACTTTCTCGGAACTGGAGCCTATCTACGATTCCGATTATTCAGCATTAGATAGCGACCAAGACACCATGATAGGATACTAAAATGTCAAACTATTTCCGTTACCTACCAGATTTTGAATATGTCTCTAGATTTGACGATAAGTCAAGTTCAGACTTTGTGTTGTCTAAGAATATCTTCCGAAAAGTGAGACTTAGAGAAGACGTTGCAGGCAACATGTTCTTCTTTGACAAATATATCGTCAAAGGAGACAGTAGACCAGACAACGTTGCAGAAGAACTATATGATGATCCAGCATTAGATTGGATTATTTTGACTTGCAATAACATCATCAATGTCAGAGATGAATGGCCAATGAGTCAAAGAATGTTTAATTCATACCTTGAACAAAAATATGGATCTATGACAAATGCAGAAAAGGTTAAACACTACAAAACGACTCAAATTGTAGATGGTATCGGTCGAGTTGTTTTACCTGCTGGTAAGATTGTCGATAAAGACTTTACTTTTACATATTATGACTCTGGAAGAGAAACTGAGACCATAGCCACAAATATCACTACAGAAGTAACTTTCAAAGACTTTGAAGAACAAGAGAATGACGCAAAAAGAGAAATAAACGTCATTAGACCCATTCATGTTCAGACTTTCATCGATGATCTAAAATCGACCATGGAGTATAAAAGAGGTGGCACTCAATACATGAGTCCGACACTTAAACGAGGATCTAATATAAACAACAATATCCTATAAAAAAACCTGGCCACTGAAAAATGGCCAGGAATTTTTTTAGCGCTTTTTTTGAATTAAAAAGCGAAATTGACTCAGGACTCCGCCAGTTTTTGGAAGTAACTCAGAGCATCATCCTCATCTTCAGTTGGTGAGGGGATGGTCGGTTCTTCAGCAACCACTTCAGGTGCCTTGGATTCAAAGGTAGGAGTGAAAGATCCACGACCTTCGCTCTCGTCTTCCAAACTCTCGTCCATGCGGGGAGTTGAGACCTTCTTCATACCAAGAACCATGTCAAGACGCTTCTTGAGATCCTCATAGGACTTGAACTTATCACGAGCAGTGATCTCGGTCAGAGAATATTGCTTCTTCCAGATACTTTCCAAAGCATCATCGTCGGGAAGAAGAGGTTCAACAGGACCAAACTCGGAGGAGTCATAGTTCCAGTAACCAGCGACCTTCTTGATCTTCAGTTTGAAGTTAGCACCCTGCCAGAAATCAAAGGGATTGATAGCAGTCTCGTCTTCAAACTCAGGTTGCATTGCTTCCATGATCTTATCAAAGATCTTCTTACCAAACTTATAGAGGAAGACTTGACCTTCGTTCTGAGGATTGGTGGGATCCTTCACAACGTAGATGTTGGCGTAGTAAGACAGTTTACGCTTCTGTTTACGAACGGTATCTTTGTCTGCATCGATACCACTGTTCCACAGTTCGCGGTTATATTCAGACACAGGATCTTTCTCATTCAGGGTGGTGAGAGAGTTCTCAATGTACCAACCACCAGGACCTTGGAAGGCATGAGTCCAGATCTTTGCCCAAGGAATATCTTCACCCTCAGGAGCAGGCAAGAAACGGATGACTGCATAACCGTTGCCAGTCTTATCCATTTCAGGTTTCCAAATGCGATCATCGACATTGGAATTAGTATTCAGTTTTTCTACTTCCTTGACCAGTTTAGATGTCAGGGAACCAAGTTTGGATTGCTTTTTAAGATCAGAAAAAGACATTCGTATTCTCCGTATTGTTTGTATTGTGTGGATTGATTGTATTTTAACAAGGTCAACTCGTGGAGTCAACCTCTTTTCGCATACTGGTAAGCATCTTTGAAAGATTAGCAAATAATACTGCAACGTCGGTTCCTTTAGGGATACCCATCACTTCACATTGATCAATGATTTGTTGCTTCATTTTTATAGCATCAGGATCATCTGATAGAGACATTCTTGTGTAAAGAATCCTCTGTTTATCTAGGAGAGTTTCAAGCATACCAATGTGCTCAAGTTTTTCTACCTTAGACATTGATGGAAATCTCATGACACTTTGGTAGATCTCCTCCTGAAGTCTTTGGACCTCAGCCATCTCTGATCTAACTAAGTCGGAATTGAAAAAACTCATTCGCCTAATACTTTTTGCTTAAGAACCTTTTTATAACGAAATACATCAATATTTAGAAATGGTTCATATTTCTTCATCTTCATACTTACGGATTCCCACACCGGATCCGTCAGTTTATTGTCAAATTGTTTACGATATCCAAGAATCTTATCCAGAATTATCATAGTTTCGATTGACACGTCACCACCCAAATATTTCTTGAGTACAGTTGGATGGCCACTCTTACTTGTAAAAACCGAATCAATATCCTGATCTACAAGAATACTATCAACTTCCTCCCCAAAGATGTAGGAAAGAGACTGAGTTCTTTTCTTCCATGCTGTGTATCTACCTTCACCTTGACTTATCATTTCTCCTATCCAAAGCTTACTTGGATCAGTGCAGGTGATAAAGTTAGATACAAAGAAATCTACTACTTCTTTGTCAGATTTTGACCGTGATAGTTTCTCAAACCAATATCGGTCTTTGCGTTTATAGAAAGATTGTACAGTTGCTCTCGTCTTACCATTGTATTTGTGGTAATCATACTTGTCCTTTGTAAAATGATTCTTCAAGGACAAATAACATTTATAAGCATCAAAGGGCATCATTACAAAAGGATAAAATTTAGAGAGGAAGTTTGGCGTAACTTGTCTTCTTCAGAAAGTTGAGTTCGATCGCCTCACCCTTCAGTTTTTCTTTGAGGGGTTTTGAAATCAGTTTAGATACTGATTCTACATCGATACTATTTTGTTCACAGAAATGTACGATTGCATCGATGTAATTCATCTCTTTGTTGTCATGAACAAGAGTCTCAATCGCACTAGAAAATCTAGATTGGCACATAAATTTTTCTTCTAAAACTTCTTTAAGTTTTGGCATTAGATTCTAATTTGAAGGTTACGAACTCCTTGATGTATCTAACCAGGAGTTTAATATAGTCCCCTTTGTTCCTTTTGTCAAAGACATGATATTCACCATCAGGAGTGACCATGATGGTGATCAGTTTTTCAACAGGGATGCCCGTCATCTCATAGTACATACATGCGTATGCAACTTCCTGAACAAAGTAGTTCTCCAACCAACTTTCGGGCTTGATCTTGGTTGAGGTTTTAAAGTCTATAACTGCGAGTTCTCCCTCGTATTCAGCAATACAATCAACTCGCCCAGCAAGTCCGAAGTATTCTGAGTAGAGAGTTCTCTCTATGGCGTGTATATTATTTATATTGTTTAACACACCCTTTACAGAATTAAACATAAAAGGAGATGCGGGCGCGTAGTTCTCCGTTAGAATCTTTTTGTTTTCAAGATAGTCTTGACAGATTTGGTGAAAATCTGTGCCTCTTGCGGTTGCTTTTCTTGTAATTTTATTTGCCTCTTCCTCACCAACTCTCTTTCTCCAATCAATAAACGTTTGTCGATTGTAGAAGGACGTTACAGAAGTAATAGAGGGAACCCATTGCCCATCAGGAAGATGGTAGAAACGGGTTCCCTCTATTTCTTTCTTTTCTAGTTCAACGTCACCGAGGTAATTATGATGAACAAATTGCATTAAACAAGACCAAGATAATTTTTCGCTAAGATGTACTCTTTAACCAATCCTGAACGAACAATGTCATCGACTCCAAATTCTACCAAGGAGAATGAAGGCATTTTGTTTAGAATACTAATGAAAGTATGCAGACCTTCTCTCTCAGAATTCTTTGTCAAGTCACTCTGAACACCATCGCCACAGAAAATAATTTTAGAATTCTCACCAACTCTTGTAATTATACTATCAAGTTCATGGAAATTCAAGTTTTGGCATTCATCGACAATGATGATCGCATCGTCCAGAGTAGTTCCTCTAATGAAAGAGGTGCTCCAAAAACCAATGGTCTCTTGTGTTTTTAGATTCCCGTACAGCATCTCAAAGTCAGCGTCAGTAGGCATCTCAAACATATACTTCACCATATTCTTATAAGGAATC
>CEOI01007844.1_pt1 | contig 22372 bp, 25 predicted proteins | sample 530351 | NCBI WGS metagenome assembly CEOI01 (sample SAMEA2619962, study PRJEB7988) | marine metagenome | biome: marine biome (ENVO:00000447); feature: deep chlorophyll maximum layer (ENVO:xxxxxxxx); material: "saline water (ENVO:00002010), including plankton (ENVO:xxxxxxxx)" | depth 17 m | reverse complement strand
CAGGCAGCGTCTGATGCCTGGATTTACTGTAACAAGAGGATTAGGGCCTGGCGCAACACCGACAAATTTAATTGTGAGAGGTTTCTTGGAAGTCATTCAAGAAACATTAATTAAACGAGGGCAATCATACAAAAAAGAAAAAATAAGAAGGTATGATCACGAAACAGAAACATACTACGATGAGTATAATATCGTTGTCCAATTAGTTGCTATTAATGGAAAAGAGCTATTTAATCCGATAATTAATAAAGTAAAACATCTAATAAAAGATGAAAATGACATCAAGATCAAAGCTAGTCCTAAGAAGTTAACAATTCAAAGCCCAGAGATTAGTATAAATGTTAAAATTGTGGAGAAATAACAATGTCAAAAATTAATCTAATGATTGACGAAGAAAACGAACTAACATTCCAAGTACAAATCGAAGGTACTCGACCCGGGACAGCAAAATGTCGCCTTATGCTAGAATCAAATAGCATGTCCCTTGCATTTGAAGGTCAAAGCTCTAACGATGAAGTTTCTGTCACATTACCACCCCTAGATCATATTTTAAAGGAAGGCGTTTACGACATGACTCTTGAAGTTGTCGTAGACGATCGATTTTTTGAACCTCTTAAATTGCAAGGTGAATTTGAGAAAAGGCTCAAGGTCACAGCAGAATCGGTTAAAGTTAAAACAAAGCCGAAAGTAAAAACATCTGCTTCGCTAGTAGAAGTTAAAAAGAAAGGTAGTAAAAGTGGAAATGTTAACGTCGTAAGAAAGACTAGAAAGCAACCTATTTTGGAGTCAAATAGAAAAAAAGTTGTAACTGATCAAGATATCATGAACTTGATCAAAAAATTAACGGAGAAATAATGATAAATTTATACATATTAACATCACTAATATATGCATATATCATCATGACTAATTTAGAAAATTTAAGACACACACCGATAAAAACAGACTTGAAAACAAGAAATAAAACAAATGCAAAAATCAAGGAGTTGGAAGGTGATCTTAATTTGTTTTTCCTTTGGCCATGGCTTTTGATTAAAAAAATTAAAAATGAATATAACGCCAGAAAACAAGATTAAGATTTTAGAGTACAAATTAGCTTTTGAACGTGAAATATTAGTCAAGAAAGAGTTTGATGAGGGCAATAGTGATCTAAACTATCGCCTTTCTTTCTTTAGAGAGAAGCTAATAAAAAATAACAATGATAAAAAACAAGTTGAGAGCTTTGACAATTTTTTCATGCCCAAAGACAAAAACACCCAATGCAATAATGGCAGTAACGAAATAGAGATCCACAGAAATGCCCAGAAGTCATCTAAAAAAAGTGTTAATGTAGAAACATGGCTAAAGAAAGCTTATCGTCAGATTGCAAAATTGACACATCCAGATATGTTAGTGGGTATTAAGTCCAGCAAGATAATTAATCAGTTCTTGAATTATTACAACATAGCTCAAAATGCGTATGAGAAAAATATTCCGGCTGACATAATTATGGTAGCTAGCGATCTAGAAGTCCCTATCGATAATGATATCATAAGCAGGGAAATTAAAAAATCTTTTGAGGAAAAGGTAAGATTAATTGATAGCACTATGAAGCAACTAGGATACCAATGGTATCAAGTACCTGAAGAAAATAGAGACGCAGAGTTTAAAAAAATTCTAACAATCATGGGTTTTAAGTTTACAGATGCGCAGGTGAAAGAAGTGATTAAATCAAAAAAGCCTAATAGAAAAGTTGGTAAAAGACCCGAAAAATTTAGTGTAAAAAGAAGAAAATTAAATTAGTATTTATTGTTAACATTAACAAGAGATATACACATGTCACCCTACACACTATTACAAGAAGAACTGGGCAGAGACCCATGGAAGATTTTTGTCTGTTGCATTTTTTGCAATCTTACTAAGAGGCGGACTTCTGAACCCTTCTTTTGGAAATTTTTACAACGATGGCCTAATCCTAAGGCTGCATCGAGACTTAATGAAGCGGAATTAAAAACATTAATAGAGCCGCTGGGTTTAGTAGACCGCAGGACAAAAGCTTTAAAGCAGATGTCTATAGACTACCTTTCAAAAGACTGGAGAGATGACGCCACAAAACTATTTGGAATTGGCAAATATGGATCGGATGCATATAGGATCTTTGTCAAAGACGAGTGGAGAGAGGTGACACCCACAGATAGTGCACTTAAAAATTATAAAAAATGGATGGAGGAAACACATGCCTGAAGGACCAGAAGTAAGAATCACAACAGACTTTTTAAAATCTTTTGAAGATAAAGGATTGACAGGATTTACAGTACTGTCGGGAAGATATACTAAAAAAGGCGGAATACCCGGGAAAGAATCGTGTATTTTACCGGCTAAATTAACTGAAGTTAATTGTAAGGGTAAATTTATTTACATGACTTTGACTGTAGAAAAAGAAACTTTCTATCTGTTCAGTACATTAGGTATGACTGGGATGTGGAGCGGTAAAAGAAGCAAGCACGCACGCTTTGTAATGTTCTTTGATGACGGATCTGAATTATATTACAATGACGTTAGAAATTTCGGCACACTAAAGTTTGTCAATGACAAGAAAGAGTTGGATAAAAAACTTAAGTCTTTAGGGCCTGATATTCTAACCACTGATATCGATCAAACAGGATACAAAAAGCGTTTCACCAGTAAACCTAATAAAACAATTGCAGAGTGTCTTATGAATCAATCTGTAGTATCTGGCGTAGGTAATTATTTAAAGGCAGAAATACTTTATTGCTCTAAAGTATCTCCCCATCGTAAAATCAAAGATATTGATGATAATGAGTGGAAAAGCTTACATGAAAACACATTAGTCCAGTCTAGAAGATCTTATAAGTTTGGTGGTGCAACAATTGCAACTTATAGGCAACCAAATGGCAAAGAAGGGTTGTACAATCGACGATTTGCTGTGTATAATCAAAAAAGTGATCCCGATGGTAGAACTGTGATCAAAGAACAAACAGCTGATAAGCGAACAACCCATTGGGTACCTGAAATTCAAAAGTAGGAGTTAATATGACAGAAGAAACAACATTACAAAAATTCAAACTAGACGATAGTTCAATTGCACATATCGTCAAATTAATTCAATTAGGTTTTATTACAGGAACTGATATTGTTGATCATTTCAGAATGATACAGTTAATTACTGACGATACAGGATTCTTACACCTCGATCCTGAGTACGAAGCAAATCAAAGTAGCAATATTGAAAAAATGTTGGCCCAGGCGTCAGAATCATCACAAGCCACAGAGGAGGCTTAATCATGGACTGCAAACTTAAAGACATGTTTGATCTTAGGCTTTCATTTATGAAAGCAATGCAAGAAACAATACCGGGGTCATATCCTCCGTTTCCAGTAGATATATCTGAAAAAGCATCTCAACAAGTTTGCAGAGATTTGGCACTTAAAGGTGTCGAAGAAATGTTTGAAGCACTACAACATCTTAAAAACTGGAAACCTCACCGCCAGACTGAAATAAAAGAAGATCTAGATCGTGAAGAATTCTTAGAAGAAGTTGTGGATGCTTTAAACTACTTTTTTGCTATGTTAATTGTCACTGGTTTTAGTGAAAAAGAGTTATTTGACGCATATATAAAAAAGGACGCAAAAATCAGAGATCGTCTAAAAGAAGGGTATTGATGAAAGCAAAAATAGTCTTTAATGGTAAAGAAACAGAGAAAAGCTTAGATAAGATCCAGGAACATGTTAATACAAAAGGCACGTTCTCTGGATCGATCGATATTAGAAGGCTTAATCTTGACATAACTGATCCTAGTTTTGCATATTATTTTTCTAATGTAAATTCTTCAGAGTTTGATTATTATTTAAATATCTTTAAAAAAGAAAAAAACAATTTAAATAACAAAGAGGTGACCTTTGAAATTCAAACAAATGATGCAATTACAGCAGCAATATAATAATAAAATTGTTGGAAGATCAGATCAATTATCACAAGCCCTTAAAGAAAAAATCACACAAGATAACGTTTTGTGCGCACACGCAGAATTAAGCGCATTAGTAAATGCAACGCACTACAAAAATCATCACACACATTCAGAGCCTTTAGCAAATAGAAGAACTGTGTTGTATGAAACTGTTGATGTTATTAGATACATGCTTGCAACTTTAAACACATGGGGCATAACATCCAAAGAGTTTGAAAATGCTTTTAATAAAAAAGACATATACCTTAATAAGCATCATGAATTACAACAGAAAAAGTGGGAAGGCCAACCAGTTGCGATTGTAGATATTGATGACGTCTTGGCAAACTTCCGCGCAGGTTTTTCTGAGTGGCTTCACAAGAAGTTTGATGTTGAAGCTGATGTAGATTCTAAGGAATATTACTTCATCACAGCACTGTCAAAGATCAATCTTAATTCTGAATCAGTTTTTAAAATGTTTCTTGATGACGAAGGTTTCGCAAAACTATCTGTCGATACTGATAATTTAGAACTTTTGTGGCAGTTAAAACATAAAGGATACTGGATTCACCTTTTGACAGCACGCCCACAAGAAGAATTGCAGTGTCTGTATGACACGTATTTTTGGATCTGGCAACAAAGCATTCCTTGCGATGCAATCAGCTTTTCACCTGAAAAGTTTAGATGGTGTGCAAAATCAAGATATTACGATGCAGGTGCAATCAAATTTGCAATTGATGATGCTCCTAAACACGCTGAAGATTATGCTAAACACGGAATTAAATGTTTAGTACCACTTAAGCCTTATAATGAGCACTTAAAGCATGAAAATATTTTTCACTTTAATAGTTATCATGAATCAATTAGTGCAATTAAGGAGATAGAATGATAATATTTTTTATGACATTGTTGGCTTTTAGTCAAGAAACTGATAGAGAAATACGATATCAAAAAGAAACAGAGATTGATTTTGATGCGCTCGAACTAACTGGTGAAATGGTAAAACCCCAGGGTGCTTTAATTATTGAGAGAAGTGAAGTTAAGTTTAATCCTTTGATTGAGCTTAGATTAGACTTTGATCCGGAAATGGCGGCGTCTGTCACTTTAATCAAATAAAAAATTAAAGAGTAAATAATTTTTAAGCGCTATTTTGTAATAGTGCTTTTTTTGTTGTATTATAGTAAAGTAAAAATTAATAAAACAAGGAGATTCTATGCCACAAAATTTAGATTTAAAACCTGTTGACTTGCCAATGGAATTAAAGTTTGGACAAGAACCAAAAACAGATTTCTTTAATAATCTTGCACATCTTAAGGTAGAACTTATCGACGCGCCTACTAGGTCACAAGCACTCAACGTCGCTTGGCAATATGTCAAAGCAACCTGGGCTGATCATCACGATGACACAAATCCAGCAACTGCTTCTCTACGAGAGCAATCAGCAAACCTAGAGGACGTACTTTGTTTTCGTGCCCTTCCAACGCCTATGGAGTGTTTAGGTTTTACTTTTAAGCTAAGCGGTCTCTCTTTTCAAGAAGTGACCCACATCATTCGACACCGAGCCGGTTCTTTTGCAGCACAGTGCACCGGTGATCGAGATTTGCGTGATGATCCTGCTGTTATTCCTGAGGCAGTTCAGAATTCACCTGAGTTTTTGGCTAGATACAAAAGAATTGTTCGTGAATCAAAGCAACTCTATGCTGATATGACAGATTCAAAAGTTGTGTCAATGATGGATGCAAGAATGATTCTTCCAAAGGCAATGACATCATTCTATCTGATGCGACTTAATCTTAAAGATTTATTAGGTTTTATTGCACAGCGTCAAGACATGCAAATTCAACCTGCAGCTGATAATTTACTTGCCGCTTACATGGCGCGTGAAATTTTAAAGGTTTTACCTGAAGCATCAGCACGTATCGATTTTAACAAGCCAGATATGCACTACATTAAAACGTTCCGCGTGCCTGATGGTAAAGGTGGTGAAACATCACGAGGTACAAATCTGTACTGGCCTGAACCTAAGAACGACAAGTTTGATTATCACCCTAACGATACAATTTATCAGTCACGTCGCGAGGACATCAACGGTACACACAACCCTGGTGGTGAAACAGTTTTCACAAAGCTTTGGAATGAAACATTATCAGAAATCGATGAGATTAAAAATAACTATAATGATTTCATGGGGAGGTAGTTTCCAAAATGAACAATGAGGAAAACAATCCTTTCGTTGTCCTGTCTAATTTATTTGTTGAAAATCAAAGGCAGTTTAATGTAAAAGCGAAAGACTTACAAGGTAGAATCAAAGTACTTGAAAAAAAGCTGTCTAAATTAAATGCGCAATTGGAAAATGATATTTTTACTGCAGATTTAATTGCTTTATTAAGCGTGCAAGAAGAGGCAGCACTAATATTAAACGTTGCAAAAGAATTAGAATTTCAACGAGATCAGATCTTTAATTCAGTAGAAACTTTAAAACAATCAAAAAGAGTAAAATTAAATAAGTAAGGAGAACAATATGAGTTTTGGAAAAGTTTATTTAGCAAGTGGCTGGTTTTCACCAGAATGGCTAGAAGAGGTGGAGAATATTAAGTCAGTTTTTGACAAACACGGTGTGAGTTATTTCTCACCAAAAGATGAAAATCTGTGTGACAATGATGCAAATGAGTCAATGCAAGATCAGATCTTTAGCGGTAACATCAAACACTTGCATGAGTGCGACTGGATGCTGTGCAACACACGAAATAAAGATATGGGAAGTATCTTTGAAGCGGGTTATATGAATTGCTTAGAAAAGCCAATTGTATATTTCTGTGACGGTCTTCCGCCAGGTGCACAATTTAATCTTATGCTAGCAGCTAGCGGTATCAAGGTTTGCAGATCGCTGGAAGACCTAGATGTTTATCTTGCACAGTGTAAAGTAACAGAAAGACTAGTTATCGATCGATATGTAGGCGAAATTGAGTAAACCTTAAAATTAATCTAGATAATATGTGCGGGTCAGAATAATTAATTCTGACCTTTTTATTTTTTAGGAGAAAAGAATGAGATTATCTAGAAGACAACTACGCCGACTTATTGAGTCAGCTTTACACGAACAAACTGCAAGAAACCCAGCAGCAGATCTAGCCGGATCAGCAGACGGTTTAAGTGGCGGAGGAGAAGCCGGAAGCATAGGCAGTATAAATACTGGCCGCCGAAATTTGGCATTTCCCAAAACTTACACTTACAAAAACGACGGTTATACTTATGTGGTAAAAAATGACCAATGGCATGTTATCAAAGGAAAAAAGAAAGTGGCATCCAGTTTGAGCGACCTTGTTAATTTGAAGAATTATCCAGATTCAATTGAAAACCTAGATAGGGAGCACCCTGAAGCAAGAACCAGAGATGCTCAAGAACAAACCTTTTTAGCAGGTCTGGATGGTGGCAGCGAGCCTGGCGGTGAGCAAGCTGTTAAAAAGTTTGAAGAGGTTAAAAAGTCAAGCAAAAAAGTTTTACCAATACTGAAAAGTATAAATTCTAGAATAGAAAAAGTTGAAAAACAACTTCGCGCCAAAAGTGCACGAAACCAAATTAGCATGATCGATTTAGATAAGCTGGATAATCTTGTAGACGCGTTGGATGATTTAACTGAATTAGCAAATTTAACAATTTCAAATGCTGATCGTTCAACTGTAATTGATCCGGATCCTTTTTTAACCATGAATAAAAAATATATGCAGAAAATCCAACCTGCTGTAGAAGAAATGGAAAAGCTCACAACAACATCAGCAGAGCCGCCTCTCAAACAAGCATCACCTACTATAAAAGGCGCTACAGGAACTCAACTTAACAAGATATTGGCAGATATCCAAGAAGGTCTCTTTGACGCACTTAATGACATGAACGAAAAAGCCGAAGAGTTAAAAAAGATCCAGTCAGGAGGATCCTCAAATTCAGGCGGAAGCACATCAGGCAGCAGTCAAGTTGCAGTGCAAAGAGAAGGCCTCAGCCGTGGCGAACTATATCGACGTCGCTACTGGGGAAGATACTAACTTAAGGCTTGTGTTTTAATGAGGTTAACAAAAAGACAATTAAGAAAGTTGATCAATGAGCAGTTTGGCCTTGATCCTGTAAGAGGGTTTAAGTCAATCCCGGATAAGCTTGAAACCGCGTATAACTTTTATGTTAAACATGGCCCATCCACATTTACCAAAGGGTATGAAGAAGCTAAGGAGATTGAGCAGGCCTTAAATAAAAAATTAGAAGTGCAGTTTGGTCTCTCAGCTGAAGAAGTAAAAGATAATACTTCTTCTGATAATGTCAAACTCATGAAACCAAATGCTGCAGCTGAAGATTATAGCGCAGACGTGTCACCTGACGCCAAGCAATTATTGGATATTGACAAGAAGGCTGTTGAAAAATACAAGGGAAAATATAAGACTCATGAGCCTAGTGCAAGCAACAGCTACGATTACGTAGAATTAGGCGAAGACGGTATTCTTACATTTTACAATTCTTATCGATATAGACAACCTTTAGAAGCCGGTAAAATAACAGTTCTTGACACTTCAGAAACTGCCTTGTCATGGTTAAATTGGTTCTCTAAAAATCAAGACAAGAAAATAACTAAAAAAGAAGTTGAACCTGAAGCTGCATCTACACCTGGTGCTTCCAAAGCTGCAGTTTCAAAAAAAGGCGGAAAGTACAACGCTAAAACAGAAGGCATCCAGAAAATCATTGATCCAAACGCGAAACACACCAAAGCAGACGGCCAATGGGGAAAGGGTACACAAAGAGCATGGGAAGAATACGTCAGCTCTAGTGAATTTGAGTTGGCAATGGGCAAGACTTATCCAAATGTTTCTGATGAAGAAACAATGAATATCATCGATGGATTACCTAAGAAAGCAACTATAGTCAAAAAATTAGGTTATAAAGCTAACACAAGCGGCGTGCTTTCTTTCTTGCAAGATGTCAGTGATGATGAAATAATCCGTACGGATATAAAACTAGGTGACGTAACTTCCGGTAGCGACAAGGCCGCGTTAGAGAAAGTAATTGACGGTTCAGAAATGCCTGACGATAAATTTATTGAGGATGTAGATGCTGATTTGTTTGGTGAGAAGCTGAAAGGTGAAAAGCCTAAGAATAAAGACCGCTTAATTAATAAACTAGCAGACGCTTACAGAGACCGCAGAGACGAAAAGCAAAAGAAGCGACTAGCTAAGAAAGTTAGAAGAATGCTCAAAGATGACCCAAAAGCTCTGGCAGCGTTTAACGCAGCAACAAAAAGTGTCGGCCTTGAGGAATCATTAAGCCGTGGCGAACTATATCGCCGTCGCTACTGGGGAAGATATTAAAATATCTTTTAAATATTAACGTAATTGACGACGTATACTGTTTCTAATTAATCTTCTAATATTTGATTCATTAAGACGGTATACGTTTTCATTTTTAGGTTCTTTACTCGCTGCTTTTGCGGTTGTTCTTTTAAGGGCAGTACCACCTTTTTGTGCATCCTGTAGATGTGTTGTGGTGTAAATAAAGTCTTGGTTCGAGGTCACGTCATCTGTAAGATCCTTGATTGTCTTTTTCATCTCAGGGCTTATATTAGCACCAGTGACTGGTACATTGCGAGCCACACCTTTTGCTTTATCTGAGAACATGGCTGTAATTGTTTGACGACCAACCACACCATCTTTTGATAATTTGTTTTTCTCCTGGAATTCCTCAACCGCTTCTTTTGTCTTAGGCCCAAACTTCCCGTCAACGTCAGCGCCTAATTTCATTTGAACAGCCATAACTTGCATCTTTTTTTCATTTGTACTAGCGTTCATCCCTTGCTTGAGCATCGCTCCTGACTTACCTGCTAGGGTATCTTTAAATAGATCCTTGCCACTGACGTTCTGATCATCAATGCCTGGGACGTCTCTAAATTTTATATCCCATATTGGATCAACTTTGCTGTGAGGAACAACTTTTTGTTTTACTCTTTTTCTGACTACGGCCTGACCACCTTTTCCAACTGTCCCTTTATAGTCCGGGTCACTTGTTGTTCTTTTTGTTGCAAGAAATGTACCGTCTTTAGTATTTGCTTTCTCAATCGCTTCTGGGTCTCTGGCATATATTTGTGCTTTCTCTAATTCTTTTTCCTTAGCTTTTCCTGAATAGTAATTTGCACGTCTTTTCTCTGCACGTTTAACGATTTGATCGATCATAGACGTCACAGCGTCAACACGTCCTTTTTCAATTAAAGATTTGATTATATTAGCAACACTACCAACAAATAAGCGCGTGTCGTTTGATATGCGTTTATCATCCTTGAAAAGTTTTACTAATTTTCCATATTCTTTTTCAAAACCTTCTACACCTTTTTCTTCTAATGCGATATCTTGAATTCTAACAACTAACGCGTTATTTTGATCTGCTTGTCCGTAATTGTCTGGATCGTTTAGCAGCTTATCGAGTGCTTGCCTATTTTGTCTTCTACTCATGAAGGTCTCCTATTTTGTATATAAATATACAATAATTTGTGTAAAAATTTAAAATGTTAAGTACTTTTAATAAAAAGGAGTGATTGATGAAAAGAGTTTTTATAACAGGTGAGCGTGGTTTTATTGGAACAAACTTGGTAAAACGTGCCAAGCTGCATGGCTTTGAATTCGTGTCAGGTGTGCATGATATAAACGAAGATGCAGCTTTCGTATCTCAGCACACAACAGAAAAAGGTGAACCTTGTATCCATCGAAATGACGAAACTGCATGGCTAAAGTTTTTTGAGGTCAATGATATTAATTATGTCATTCACAATGCTGCGGTTGTTGGAACAGATGTTGTTGCTTTAAATGCCAAAGAATCAACACTCACTAATGTGCAGGGTACTTTTAATATCTGCCGTGCTGCAAATAAATTAGGCATTCCTGTTTGTTATATGGGAACCACAGTTATTTATGATACGCCTAAATATCAAGAAACTGCTATCGTTGAGAATTCAGATCGAGGACCTAGCACTTTTTACGGCTGTCAGAAGCTATCAGGTGAGGAAATTGTTAAGTCACACTGTGATAATTGGATGATTGTCCGTCCTCTCTTTGCATACGGTGGTGAAGGTGACATGAATTCTTTAATTGCAAAAACGATTTATGCAAAACTTAACGGTGTGCCTAAGGTAAAAATGTTCCTTGATCCCACAAAGTTTAAGGACTACTTGCACGTTAATGACTACTGCGATGGTGTTTTTACTTGCATGAGCAGAAAAGAGTATTGGAATGATGATTATAATATCGCAGCAGAAACTCCTCTAGTCACTGGCGAGATCATTAAGCTGATGGACGAAGTATGCGGCCAGAGTTTCGCAGATACAATAGAATGGCTGCCACAAACAGAATATATGGGTAATCATATCTTGTCATCAGAAAAAGCTAGGAATATAACTGGTTGGACACCAAAAATATCGTTAGCTGAAGGAATCCGCATGTCTTTTGAAAGTATCCTTAAGTCAGAAGGTTATAATCCTCTGCGTCATCTTGAAGAAGCAGAAGAACGAGGTGTTGACTTAACGGAATACTTCTGATGGATGAGTTGCACGTAGGCGATTTAATTGAAACACTCTCTTATAAGGGCATGTCTATATATGGAATTGTTCTATCGTCAGTGAATCGATTCCACTACGAAGAGGTCAGAATTTTAACAGGGTCTAGAATAATGGCAGTTGTCTACGACGGTAACAAAGGCGGAATTAAATTAATTCAAAGGATTAGTAATGAAAAAAGAACTACAAGATAAGCTGTTTGAAAGGTACCCAAAGATCTTTAAGCAGCGCGAGTTAGACAGGACTGTGACCGCGATGTGTTATGGTATCTCTTGCGGTGACGGTTGGTATGTACTAATCGATGAAATGTGCGGAAATATTCAAAATCGCATTGAGAACGTAAACAGGGGTAAACCTCCTGAAGAACATATCGACTGTCAGGCAACTCAAGTAAAAGAGAAGTGGGGTGGCCTACGTTTTTATGTTCAAGGTAGCGATGATTTTATTGATGGAATTATTGACTTAGCAGAATCGATGTCTTATCGAATCTGTTCTGAATGTGGTAATCAATCTATACCTCAAAAAAAACGTGGGTGGATATATACATTGTGTGATAATTGCAGGATTAATCAATAATTATAATCAGTATAAGGGTTAATTATGAAAATAACTAGAAAGCAATTAATGTTTTTAATAGAACATAGTCTTAAGGGCGGAATTGATCCGATTCCTGGACGTGAAGGCTACAATGCTATCGTACAAGGCATGAACGCGATCACAAAAGAAAAAGTTAAGAAATCAATAGCACAGTCGTTAGAGGATTATTCAAATTTTGCTTTTGACGGCACTGACAGACCTAATGTGTTTGGTGTCGCTTATGATGATTATGACACTACAAAAGGTGTTCAAGCAAAAGATATGAGAAGAGTATCAAAGAAAATCTGGAACGACAATGCTGATCATGAATTTTTTAGGAATAACGTTGCTAAACTACATCAAACTGCGTATGCTCATTCTCGCGATGCGTCCAGTCTTGGTATTGACCCCAGATACTTATCAGGTGGAGGCACAACAGAGCTTTCTTGTTGGTCACTTTTAACACAAAACCCGTTTAAGCCCCAAGTGAGCGAACTAGTTGAAGCGCAATTAGCAACAAATAGCTTTTATTTAGTTTTAGACGGTAGAGTTACATGGTGTGGTAATTTTGACGCTTTTACAGAACAATTATCTGCAAAACAAAGAAGTCAAGACAGTAAGTCTTTGGAAAGCGCAAAGAAAAGCACAGTTTCTTCCGGACTACCTAAAAGGCCTGGTGGTGTGCAACTCGCTAGGAAAAACCCAGTCTGGCAATCATGGGATGATGCTTATGACGAAGAGGGTAAATATAATCCTGATTTTGAGCCGGCACTCTTAGACCCGGGAGAAATAGACTGGGAGAAAAGTTTCCAAAATACTCCTATTATTTTAGATAGAGAAGATTTTGAAAGTATACGCGGGACGCAAGCTGCAGGTGAATTTGGATTTAAATCACAAGAAACAATCATAGATAATTGGTCTATTAACAATGTTTTATTGATTCTGGATAGCAATACAGGTTTTGCCGGCAAAGAGAATATAGAAGATCATATATATGATTTAAGAGAAAATGATGAGTATGATATTTTAAAAATGCTAGGTAAAATAAAATGGATTAACAAAAAACAAAATCTCAAAGTAAACGTCGCCGATCTCTCTCAGTCTAGATATTTAACTGATCAAGAAGTTCAACAAATTATTACGGGACTCACTAATATGTACAAAACAAAACCAGCAGTAGTGACAAATCCTTTCGCACACTTGCAAGATAAAGACAAATAAGAAAAAAGTGTAATCTTAGGCTCCTTGTGTTATAATAAAATAAAAACACAAGGAGTTTTCTTATATGGACATCAAGTTAATTACACCACCCGATCGTTTTGTAGGTTTTCACGGTCATACAGGCTTTTCTGTCTTTGACGGCTTAGGTTATCCGTCTGACCATATTGACTTTGTACTTAAAAACGGCATGGACGCTTGGGCACTGACTGATCACGGTAACGGTTCTGGTCTCGCTCACGCCTACAAGCATGCAGAAAAGGTAAAGAAGAAAGGACACAAGTTCCGTCAAATTTATGGTTGTGAGTTTTATTTCGTGCCTTCCCTCAAGGACTGGCGTGCTGATTACGAACAATCAAAGATCGATCGTGCCAATGCCAAGCTTAAAGCACTTAAAGAGGAGGAAGAAGGTGGTCATATCATCGAGAACGAAGAAGAAACAAAGTCTTTTGATCTAGGTAAAGACGAATGGAAACGACGTTATCATCTGGTAGTTACTGCACAAAACCGTGAAGGTTTAGGCAATCTATTCACACTAATTAAACGTGCATATACTGACGGCTTCTATAGATATCCTCGCATTGACTTTGATCTGCTAAAACAGTATGGTAAAGGACTTAATGTATCTACTGCTTGTCTAGGTGGTATATTTTCTAATCGTATTATGCGCGGTAATGCACTTAAAATGAGTGACGAGAAAATACAACAAGAACTGACATATTTATCTGAGCGTTTTGTTGATGCTGTAGGTGAGGATAACTTCTATCTTGAAATACAGTTTAACAGGCTCAAGCAACAACACCTTGTAAATCATCACTTGCTGCGTCATTCACAGCAAACTGGTTTGCAGCTTATCGCCACACCGGATTCACACTATTATTCACCTGATAAATGGGAGGCAAGAGAGCTTTATAAAAAATTAGGGTGGATGGGTAATGACCCAAGTCCGTTACCAGAGTTTGAAGATCTTAAATGTGAACTATATCCAAAAAATGCTGGACAAATGTGGGATGAATTTACACGACATTATGAAGAATACAAAGACACATACGAAGGTTTCGAAGAAAAAATTAAAGAGTCTATTGAAATTACACACGATATTGCATGGGAAAAGTGCGAAGACTGTTGGATTGATACTTCTGTTAAGCTTCCCGATTTCAACAACCCTAATCAGACTGCTTTCCAACAGCTTGCGCAAAAAGTTAAAAAAGCGCTTGTTGAGGAAGGACTTAATGAAAAACCTGAGTATGTTGAAAGAGCAAAGCACGAACTCGAAGATATCAAATTCCTCGGATTCGAAAACTACTTCTTAGTAATGTATGAGGTGTTCCACAAAGCTGCTGACCACACACTGTTCGGAGCAGCTCGTGGTTCTGGTGGCGGATCACTTGTAAATTACTTGTTAGGAATCACGCAGGTCGACCCGCTTAAATACGACTTGCTGTGGGAGCGTTTTCTTGGTCGACACAGGACGTCCTGGCCCGATATCGACTCTGACGCTGGTGATCGTGACGCACTAATTAATGCAGCACGTGAATTATACGGTGATGAGGCGGTTATTCCTGTTTCAAACTTTAACACACTCAAGCTTAAATCACTTGTAAAAGATATTGCTAAGTTCTATGGCGTCGACTTTGGTGAAGTAAATAAAATGACCGGTCCCCTCCAAGACGAAGTGATGTCACAAGCTCGTGATGAAAATACCGAGAAGTCTGTGTTTGTGCTCAAGCACGAAGATTGTATGACATACTCAAAAGGTTATCGTGAGTTTATGGAAAAATATCCAAAAGTTAAGGATCACATCGAAGCTCTGTTTATGCAAAACCGTTCGATAGGTCGACACGCAGGTGGTGTCATCATTGGCCCGCCCCAAGCATTAGAACAATCAATGCCGATTATTGGTGTTCGAGGCGAGCTACAAACTCCTTGGACAGAAGGTATGAACTTTCGCAATCTTGAAGACAACGGCTTTATTAAGTTTGACTTCTTAGGCTTGACGCTACTCAAAGACGTAGAAAACTGCATCCGTCGTATTATTACACGTGAAACAGGCACTGAACCTACATTCCTCGAAATACGTGACTGGTTTGACAAACATCTCAACTGTCGTTATGTTGAACAAGATGATGAAGAGGTATGGAAGCATGTGTATCATCAGCGCCGCAAGACAGGTGTGTTTCAATTCACTGCAGAAGGTGCGCGTCGATTCTGCGAAGATGCCAAACCAACAACGATTATTGAGTTAGCCGCATTGACTGCGATATATCGACCTGGTCCACTTCGTGCCAATGTGCATAAGAAATATGTGAAAGATAAGCTCCGCGCTGATGAAATACATTATGCACACCCTATCATTAAAGATATTCTTGGCCCTACGTTTGGTCACGTTACTTTCCAAGAACAGTTCATGCTTCTTGCGCAAAAGCTTGGTGGTTTCACTCCTGCTGAATCTGATAAGCTGCGTAAAACTCTTGTTAAGAAGTCTCTTGATACGATGGGCAAGAAAGGTGATGAACGTGAAGCTGCTCGTGTCAAGTTTGTAACAGGCGCAAAAGAAATAAATGGTGTGCCTGAGCATGTATCACAAGAGTTGTGGGAACGTATCGAGTTCTTCTCTGTATACGGTTTCAATAAGTCGCATGCTGTCGCTTATGCTATTGGTTCTTACTACGCTGCTTGGCTTCACACATATTATGAAACAGACTGGTTAGGTACTATTCTCGAATCAGAAAACAATAATCCAAATGCACTATCAAAAGCAATCGCTGAAATCAAAGAAATGGGTTATCGTATTGAATTACCGGATGTAAATGAATCAGGTACATACTGGCAGTGGTCCGAAAACAAGCAAGCATTTATCCCACCGCTGACTTCTATCAAGGGTGTAGGTAAAACTGCTGTTGTTGAAATCATGAAAAACAGACCATATTCATCAGTCGCTGACATGTTATTTGATGAAAGCGGTAAGTGGCGCCACTCTAAACTCAATAAAACCGGTTTTGCTTCTCTGTGTCAAGTTGAGGCTTTTAACGGTCTGCAAGAAATGTGGGACGGTACAATAGATAATCACAAGCAACTTTATAATATCATTATTGATAATTACTCTGATCTCAAGAAAAGCAAGTGGGGCATGACTATTCGTAAAGCAAAGAAAGAAAATGCGCCTGATATCTTACCTATCCTTATTGAACAGAACAAAGATATCGAAGACTGGGGTCGCATTGACAAGTTAACAATGTACCAAGATCTTTGTTCGGCTACACGTGATGATCTTGCCTTTCCAGATGATATGATGGAAAAGATCCGTTCAGCCGGTGTCAAGTCAGTGCTTAACATGCTGCCTGGCGAAAAATGTATCGCTTGGTGTTGTATCGTTGACATGATTAAAAAGACAACCAAGAACAAAAAGACTTTTTATCGTCTTAAGATAACAGACTATGAAAATAATACAGGTTGGTTGCGCATGTGGGGTGAAAAACCTGAAACAATGGTGCCGTATTCAATCTGGTTAACAGACGCGTCAAATGATCCTAACTGGGGTGCTAGCACAAGTTCAAGAAAAGTCAGACCTTTAGTGACAGACTGAATATATATAATATATTTGTGAGGTCAATGATGAGTTTTAATTTTAAACAATACGTTCGAGAGTTACTGATGGAGCAGACAAGGGTAAATATGTCTGGTTCAGGTACAGCTTCATCTAGAGGAGGATCTGTTGACACCTCAAACTACGAAGAAAACCCGCAAGGTTCTGGAGTATATCGTTCTATTACTGGAAAAGATCCTTATGCATACAGCATTGTTAGTCAGAATGCAAATAAAATTGTGATAAAAATCGAAGATGCCCCATCTGGTAGATCATCGGCAATCGGTAGAACCTTTAATATTACAAAAAATAATCTTGACGATCCAAACGTGCAACTGCTTTATTCTTCTCTTGTCTCACTAGGAGCGATAAGAAACCGACTATCAGGTGATGAAGCGTCACTTAAGACAGGATCGAAAACAGCAGAAATTCTAATAGTAGGTGATCAGTTTAATTCGATTAATCACTTTAAAGAGCAACACAATAGAATTAAGTCACTAGGACACGAATTAAGAGCTTCTACTTTAACAAGAGTTGAACCTCCGTCAGAGTTAAACTCTCTGATTGACGCCGACTTAACTGGGGCAATATCAACAAAAATAGAAAAGATTGTTGCAGGGATTGAAAAGTTCTCCGGAATCCAAGTTGTGTCAATGACTCTTGAGATCTTAAATTATCAAGAGCTCATGATAAAATACATGGGGAAAAAAGACGAAATCCATTATGTTCACAGTGAATTTCAAACTGATGATACAATACAACTCTGTGGAGAGCTTAACGAAATGATACAATCACCCCCGGATAATACAACTGGCGAATCAATGGAAGTAATTGTCGACCCTACTGCCGAACCAGTTGGAGAAACGTTCCAGGCAATTCCAGGAGAGAGCGATGCAGGGACAATGCCAGGTGATACCGGTGAATGCGTACTAGGTTTCTCGCTAGATAATGTTCTCAGGTTTGAACAAGGAGATTTAAACTTTCTCGAACCGGTTGAATATTGTCCAACACGAGAACAAGGCCTTTACACTTTAAACGGCCGGACTTATGTGATAGCTGTGGAAGGTGATGATTATGAAGGTGACTATGATAAACCAGTTTTCAAAACTGAAGGGAGACAGTAACAGTGAGGCTGACACGTAGGCAATTAAGATATCTAATAAAGGAAGCAGCACAAAATCCATATGGGTTGGCAGAAGACCATGCATTAATCAATAATTGGCTGCCAGGTAACACACACGGTATTTTTATTTTGTTTGATGCTAAAAAAGCCTTGTCGGAGATACGAGATATTAATGACAACAACGATACGAGTGTTAATTTTTATTATCCAATACTAGAAAATATAAAAGGGTTGATACAAATAGATCAAATGCTTGATAACCGCAGAAACCCTTATGGTGCGTATCAAGTAAGTTATTCAACAGCAGCACCCGGTTACGGCCCATTAATGTATGACTTAGTAATGTCAGTTGTGCCTGGGGGGATTTACCCAGACAGGCGAAGTGTATCAAAGTCTGCCAGAAAAGTTTGGAAGTATTACGCTGATAATCGACCTGACGTCGTAAAAAGCTATATTGATGATTTTTCTGATCCAAAAACAGATTATGAATATGACGATGGTACAAGACATGGTGGTACGGATGTCGAAGAGTATGAGCGATTTAATATACCTTTTGAACCGTCCAGAAGTTTTGGAAATAAAAATTTACCTCCTGTAGCATATTTAAACATGGTATATTCAATACCTGGAGCAGACGTTAATCAAAACAAAGAAGCCAACTTAATGGAAGACAATTACAACCTTTTTTTAAAAATAGTTGATAGTTTAGAAGTAAAATCAGACGCAATGAAATATTATAAGAAAAATAGGACGAATCATCCTATTGAGTCAGTTAAAGCTTTAACAGGCTTGTCTCTCGCAGGTTTACGCCAGCGTTACTTTGGGACTCATTACGGTGGACCGGAGAGCTAGAAATATGAAAATAACACGCAAGCAATTATCTTTAATTATTGAAAACTACTTAAAACAACCCCAGCTTCTTTTTGAGATAAAGAAAAAAGCTTTTAGTCAGTTCATACAACAAGGACTAATATCTCAGCAAGAGTTCAACATGCTTGTCTTTAATAGAGACTGGGTGCCTCCGTTTAATGATCCCATCATGGCACAGATACTTTTTAACACGCTAAAGGCAGAACAAGGCCACAGTGTTAACGATGTAAAAGCAATAGGTGAAGATACAATAAACAAAATTATCGACAATGCTAGAAATGTGCACAACTCAAGCAAAGGATTTGAGGATGCAAAAGCAGATTTTCTTCCTGCTAGGCTAGTCAGAGGAACTTCCAACGAGTACGTTGATATCCTACCGATGATAGACGTTCAAAATCCAAACAACACAACAGCAACCTATGATGACGTAGTAAAGTACCTAGAAAATGCACCAGGCATAGACAAGAGAGGTGATCACTTAACTGAAGTTATTCGCAAAGGATTAAGCGGAGACACTACAGAATTTGAAGTAATCAATGATCCAACTGGCAGATCTGGTAAGAACAGGGTAGGTCAATACTTTGTTGCATATCCTAAAACGTACAAAGGATCGATTGCACTTGGAAGGATGGGTCCTGATTTTCGATATTATAATCCAAACAAACCTGATGAAAGAGCAGCCTTAGGTGACATGACCTGGTGCACGACTGTTGATGGTACTGGCAATATGTTTCTTAACTATCATCGAAACATGAATTTACATATGTATTATCTTACCCTTCTTGTTAGTTATTACCCACACGACGTTTACAGAAAATTCTGTTTAAGTTTTACAAAAGACAAAGAAGGTAATGTACAGTTGCACGAAGACGGTCATGCAACTGTCAACGGTGATAATAAACCGGCCAGTAAAGACACCATAATATCTCAGATAGGGGTGAGGCTTTACAATATTATCGAAAACGATGTAAGAAAAGCTAGTAGAGCTGTAATAAATCCGATAAAATACTTGAAGTCGATTAACTTAGAACAATATCAAGCCATGAGGGCAGCCAATCAAGAAGGTCAAGATCTAGATTTATTTCTCTCCGAAGCAGGTCAAATTGCTAAGCATACTGAAAATGATCAAATAATCCAAGACATGATAAAAGATCCGGATACCAGAATTAGTGGGTTAGGTTTAACGCATATCAACTCTGTAGAAGGAACTAAATTTGCCCTCCAGCACCACGGCATGGATAGAATCATAAGAATGAGCGCTCCGCTGGCTCCTGAAATGGTCGAAGAGATTTACAGGGCAGATAAGGAAAAAAACAATGGAAGGTCTTCGTCGTTTGTTCTTTACCACCTTTTAAAAAGAACTTATAAATTGTATGATCCCGGGACACCGATGACAAGAATCAGTGATCAAATGCTAGAAGAGATTGTTGATGATGTACTAGCTGATAATTTTATATACGGACAGCAGGAATTCGGATCCGAAAGAGCTCAGCAATTCGAACCAGGAACTATCTATCGTAACTTAATACACCAACCTAATTTGACAACTGAACATATGTATAGAATCTATGACAGCTTCAGCAAACAAAGAAGTGTAAATACTAAAGGTGACATGATAGCTATTTTAATTAGTCTAAAGAATTGCCCAAAAGAATTGTTCGATAAAGAGTTGACAACAAAACTGACAGTCAAAATGAGAAACACACACGGTCTGTTTAGAACACCTGTAAATGAATTAGGTGAAAACCGAGACACAGTAGGGGTATTTGCAAGACAACTAGTAGGTCAGGCAGGTAAAGACTTTTTGTCTAAGCTTACGCCAGAGTCTACAGAAAATCTCATTCAAGCGTTGGCTGATACACGTGTCGATCCAACGTACACTATGCTTGGTAATTTTGATCTCAACCCAATTGTTCCTATTAAAGTTTTTGAAAGAGCACTAGAAATGGAAGGAGATCTAGACGTAATGCCTAGTGTGTCAGACAGAATGGCGTACGGAGACAAGGTGCAGAGGATGGCAGAGCATATAAGTATTTTTGTTCATCCTAAAAAGGTTAACTACCTAGACGAAATATACGGCGACACCTTCATGGAAATTGATTACCCACTTAGCGACATGCCGGGTGGAAGATCTTCTGAATTTAACAAGATCTGGAACAAAGTTTATGGTGACATCGATGATGTAGGTGAATACCTATCTGAGATTGTTGCTTATATGCAGGAATACGAAGATGAGCCTGAAGATGATGTACAATTTTTCAACGATAGTATCTTGAAACTATATAAAATCATAAATTACGTCTACGAAGGAAAGCGCCTGTGGCAGGATTACACTCAAAAGACAGGTTTAGAATTCCCGTATAGATTTAAAGACATGTTAGATTTTTAGCGAGGACTAAATGAAATTATCTAAACTTAAATTAAGAAAAATAATTGAAGCCGCTTTGTTGAATGAAGGGCGCATGTCCAAGTCAGAAAGAGAATTAATTCGTTTGCAAGTAGAAATCGAACTGGGTGAAGAGTTTGAATTGTTAGCAGCGCAAGCTAAAGATCTAGAAGATTACAACAGAATGGATGCAATATTTCAACAACAGGTCAGGGAAGAAACACAAAAGAGAATTGCTGCAAGGGAAGAAGGCATGGCTGACCCACCCATTCAGTCGTTAAAAGTTAAAATTAACTCTCTTAAAAATAGACCTAGGTACGCTGATCCGGACGCTAAAAAGTCTTTTGAAGACCAATTCCAGCAAACGACAAGCCAAGAGATAGTTCCAGTTTCGCCGCGATCAACTAATCATCCTAGTGTAGAAATGACACCTGAAGAAGATGACAACACAATCGATGTTACAAATATGTCATTGAGTCGGCGAGACCTTCTTAAAGGTATGATGGCAGGTACAGCAGCTGCGGGAATAGCAGGTGCATTTGATCCGTTTGTTTCTACAAGTGAATCAGATGTTGATGAATTACTCAGAGTCGCTGAAGAACATTTAGCAGATTTACCTGATACGTTAGCCGATGCTTTTAAACTGAAATACGACGGGTTAGACCCAACAATGGAATTCGAATTTGTGTCGATACTTGGGGACGCAGGAATAAAGTATGTGATTAAAAAAGAAGGATCAAAATATATCATCGAGCAATACTTTAAACTCTCTAAAGAGCCTGGATATAAATTAGTTAAAAAAGAAGTTCTTAAAAAAGGAGCTGACGGTGTTTCCAATATCAGAGAATTTGTTGCTGATCTTTACTTTTGGATTAGAGGAACACCACCAACTTATTAAATGTAAAAATAATTGCATGTGTGTATAATATTATTCAAATGAGGTAATAAATGACACACAGCACACCAATTGACTATATTTTTATCGAAGGTCCAGATTGCTCCGGAAAAACAACCCTTTATGAAATGATTCATAAAGAAACTGGCTACAAATGGAATATCCAAGATCGATCAGCACTTTCTATGCTTAT